>Ga0187780_10000240_pt1 | contig 41730 bp, 45 predicted proteins | sample 1015_Q2_SP10_20__FD_132429 | JGI IMG/M metagenome (GOLD analysis project Ga0187780, IMG submission 132429) | Tropical peat soil microbial communities from peatlands in Department of Meta, Colombia - 1015_Q2_SP10_20_MG | ecosystem: Environmental > Terrestrial > Soil > Wetlands > Peat | place...
AACTATCTCCGCGGTCCCGTCTCTGTGTATGGTCTGTTTGAGAAGCGAGCCTATGGTGAGCGGATAGGAGCTCCGCACGACATTGGCGCAGGGTCCGTCCGCTCAGTTAAGGGTTCCTGAACGACCGCCCGCCCGTAGGTTCACCGATTAGTCGGAACCTGCATGGAGGATTTGAACCCAATTGAGTTCAAGAACCGGCGACTGCACTTCGAATTGGAACCCAATTGGGTTCGCGAACCGGCGATACCATTACACAACATAAGCGATGCGACGAGTGGCAAAACAAGAAGACTCGGCCTCTCGTTGGGCTCACTGCGCCTCCGCCCGGGGACGCGCTGGCTACGCTTTGGCCAGTGTCTCCACCGCGAGATACGATTTCAGCGCGTCCGCCTCGCTGACCAGCACTATGACTCTGCCCGGACCCACGGAAGTCAGCTGCCTGATGTTCACCTCGTTTAGCGCGAGTTCCACGACGACCGCAGCGAGGGCCCCAGGAGATTCCTCTACCTCCGGTCCCATTTCGATTGTTAGTTCTGCCAAGCCCGCCGTCTTCTTTCGGATTGTTGACTTGGGCACGCGAGTTTCGAACCTGTCCGCGTTCATGGTGTCAAGCGTGACGCTTACGTAGTCCATGCTGGAGATGACACGGAACGTCTCACCTGCCGAGTAATTGACCCCCTCGGAGAACTGAGCTATGGTCCGCTGCGTCTCACTGTCATTCTTCAAGGAAAGGACCGTGACCTTGTTCTTCATTGCTAGCTTCAAGATCATCTTTCCTACCCTTTCGCGTTTCTCGTGAATCCCCTGGAGGGGGTATCGCCGTATCGCGCTGAGTAGGGCATCGAAACTGACGTCCACAGGGGATTCGGCCTGAATCGCCCTGGCCAACGCTCGATGATTCACCAGACCCCTGAGGAGCCCAAACCTCACGACGGGGTCCCGCTCGATTGAGCCCCTGACCAGCTCGCCCACCGACTGTGTCTGGTTTGGCATATCTGGGTCTCCAGGCGCATATCTAGTCTATTTATGCCATAACCCTTTTTCGTGGTCCGCGGGACCGCACCTCGATGAATCGAACTGACGTTCAGCCGAAGGAAGTCGTAATGTCGTACATAGGAGCCCTAGACGGCCAGAGGTATGAGGAGGCCATGCGCTTTCTGCATGACAACGTCCGAATCAGGGGCCCTGCAGGGGAGACCTACGGCAAGCCCGTGGATTTCGTTGAGATGCTGCGGAAGTACCGAGGGAAGTACGATGTCAAGAAGGTGTTCGCCGACGGAGCGGATGTGTGTGTCCTCTACGACCTGTTCATAGCAGGATCACCGGTCTACATGTCATCGTGGTACCAAGTGAGTGAGGGGGAGATCGTTTCGGTTCACACGGTCTTCGACCCAAGCGCAATGGGCCCGCCGCCTAGGAACGATTCGGCCCAGGGTGCTGTTCGATGAAAGCCATCAGGATGCATATCCGCGCTGGCCCAGAGGCCCTGGTCTTCGAAGACACGTCCACGCCAGAACCCGGTTCCGGGGAGGTGCTGGTCAGGGTGCGCGCTGCGGGGATAACCCCGACCGAGTTCACCTGGAATTCCACGTTCACCACCAAGGACAAGAGGAACAGACTGCCCATCGTTCCTGCGTTCGAGGTCGCCGGGACTGTGGAGAAGATGGGCCCGGAAGCCTCCGGTCTGGCCGCGGAGGAGGCGGTGTACGGTCTACTGGACTTCTGGCACGACGGCGCCGCTGCAGAGTACGTCGTAGCTCGGGCCTCCGACCTCGCACCGAAGCCGAGGTCCATCTCTTTCGTACACTCGGCTGCGATACCGCTGTCGGGATTGACGGCCTGGCAGTCCCTCTTCGACTACACAAAACTATCGAAGGGCGACACCGTCCTCATCCACGGCGCGGGCGGGGGCGTGGGGACCTTCGCTGTCCAGTTCGCCCACTGGCGTGGCGCCCACGTCTTCGCCACGTGCTCTGGGGAGAAGGCGAGTCTCGTCAGGAGCCTCGGGGCCGACAGGGTCATCGACTACTCGAGCACAAGGTTCCAAGACGAGCTGAGCGGCCTCGACGTGGTGCTGGACACCGTGGGAGGGGAGGTACTCGAGAATTCGTGGGGGACCCTCCGCCCTGGCGGCTCCTTGGTTACAATTGTCGGGGATGTTTCTGAAGAGGTGATGGCGAAGCACGAGGTGAAGGGATTCTCTGTTCTCGTCGAACCCAACAGAAAGGAACTGACGGAAATCGGCGGGTTAATCGACGCCGGCGTGGTCAAGCCCGTTGTTGGTGGAGTCTTTCCCCTTTCTCGAGCAAGGGAGGCATACGAAAGGGGGCTGAGGGGGCACAACCGCGGCAAAATTGTGCTCGAGGTCGGGGGCGGAGAAGACTAGGCCCAAACCGGACAAGCGATGCTCACCGGAAATCTGGGAGCTTCGAACGAATTCGAGGGTCATCCAACCAATAGGAAAGCGGCGTGTGGTTCGTCCGGCAGATTCAAGTCGTGTTGAAATATCCGCCCCCAGGGTACGCCATGCAACGATGCCGTCGTTCATCGTCATTGGCGGGCCGCTCGCAGCGGGCAAGACTACGTACGCCGGGCGCCTCGCGGAGCACCGAAAGACTCGGGCGCTAATGGAAGCGGTGGCCAATCACCCGCTCATAGACGACTTCTACGTGGATCCAGTGACATACGCGTTGGAGACGGAGATGATATTTACAATCATGCATTACCACGACATCGCCAGGGCCGTGAAGGAAGGCCTGTTCAAGGAGGAAGTGGTCTGCGACCTGTTCTTCGACGGTGTCGAAGCCTACACGAATTACACACTCTCCCAGGACGACCGGAAGGCGTTCCTCCCGCTACTCAGGTCCCTGCAGGAGAGAATCCCTGCCCCAACACAGGTCTTCTACCTGAACGCCAGCACAGGGTTCCTTATGGACCGCGTGAGGGAGCGCGGACGCGACTACGAGCGGTACATGACCTTCGAATATCTCGACGGCATCAACGCAGCGTTCAAGGCGTTCATCAAGGGATATCGGAGGGCACCTGTAACCATTCTAGACGCCGAGGAGCTCTACCGCCTGTCGTTCAAGGAGTCGGTGGAAGAGATCGAGTCCAAGCTCCTGGTCAGCCGTTCAGCCGTCTGACCTAGCCTGGATAGAACCGAGGGGTGGCGCCTCGGAGCAGAGTCTTTGAGCCTGGCCCTGCAAGAGCTCTGGTCGCAATTGCACTGTGCTAGACCAGGTTAGGTCCGCGGGCCGGTGACCGCGAACTCCGCTCGTCACCGAGAGGATATCTACAGGAAGAGCCTCTCCACAGTCCTGTCCATATTGACCACAAGGACGCGCGGCCCTTCGCCTTCCTTCAGCCAGTCGAGCATCTTCAAGTCCTTGTCGGCTGTCTCCGCCTCGACGCCGAAGCCCTTCACCACCTGCGCCACGTCGAGGTCCAGCTGGAAGAAGGGGGCCGACTCCATGGCCGGGTGGTAGCTCTTCGAGTAACTCTTCAGGATGTTGTAACCGCCGTTGTTCATGACCAGAACCTTCACAGGAAGTGCGTACTTCTTCATGGTCCACAGCCCCTGGACCGTGTACATCAGACCACCATCACCCACTACCAAGAGAACCTTCCTGCCGTGGAGCGACAGGCCCATGGCAGCACCGAGCCCCCATCCCAACGCACCCGTCTTCGCGAAGAAGTAGTTGTTCGGTTCGTAGCCGAAAATCTCCCTCAACCTCGGGGAGTATGATATGCTCTCGTCGACCACAGCATGGCCCTCGAACCTTCTCTTCGCCTCTGCGAGAACGAAATCCGCCCCCATTCTGGTCCTAGCCCTGGCAATCCTTCCCGCCAAGGTCATGTCCGGTTTGCGCCTGAACCCCCGCTTCTTGGTCACGAGCTTCGCGAACTCTCTGAGGAAGCTCTTCGGGTTCATTACGAATGAATCGCCGACGCCGTGCCCGACGTCGAACCCCACGAAAATCGCCTGCTTGCCGCTCAGCAGAGGTGTCGGAGAATAGGGGTAGAGGGTGGTCCCTCCCCCCACGAAAAGCGCCAGGTCGTTCTGGGAGAGCTGCATCTCCATCAAGGTCGAGGCCGCGGTCAGGTCTCCTGCGTACTGTTCGCTCCGGGTACCGAAGGCCGCCCTGTGGGTCAGGGGCTCGATGAATACGGGACAGCCGCACGCCTGGGCTGCAAGGTTCGCTTCTGCGTGGGCACCGAAGGCATCCACCTCGTAGCCGAACACCAGCGCCGGGTTCTCTGCCCTGTCGAACCTCTCCGCTATTGTCTTGGTAGCCTCGATATCGACTGCCTCATAGCTTCTGGGAACGTAGCTGGTTCCCGGATACTCGGCCCCGGCGTCCATGTAATCCATGGGGAAGGAGACAAAGACAGGTCCCATCGGAGGAGTGAGAGCTGTCTCGACCGCCCTCTTCAAAGAAATGGGGATGTCTGATGGGTTCTTGACCTCATAGGCCCACTTCACCGAGTTCCCCACGAGACCGACTAGGTCGCCGGACAGCAGGGGTTGGTGGACCGCGTGGCGGGTGTCCTGCTGCCCGCTGGTCACCACTACCGGGGACCTGTTCATCCGCGCGGTGTGGATGAAGGCCATGGAGTTGCCCACCCCTGGCATGGTGTGGAGGTTCACGGCCGAAGGTTCAAGCTTGAAGAGGGAATAACCGTCTGCCATCGACACCGATATCGAGTCATGCAGGGTGAGATAGTACCTGTCTACTGACTGCAGCAGAGGGATCTCTGTGGTCCCGGGGTTGCCGAAAATCCCAAAGACCCCGAGGTCCCTTAATGTTCGGGCGAAGAGCTCGTGGCCCTTCACCTAGCCCACCTTGTAGAGGGGCTCGACACCTTGGAGGTATCGCAGCACATTCCGCATCGTCTCCATCATGAACCTCTCCTGACTCTCCACCGTAGCGCCGGCCGAGTGCGGAGTGAAGATTGCCCCATCGAGGCCGAATAGCTCGGAGCCGAAGTCCGGGGGTTCCTGGGCGAAGACGTCGATGCCTGCGGTGATAGCTCCAGACTTCACAGCGCTGACAAGAGAGGCTTCGTCGACTACCTCCGCCCTCGACGTGTTGATGAAGATACAGCCCTGCTTCATGAGCGACAGCTTCTCCGCTGAAAACATCCCCTTGGTCTCCTCGGCAAGGGGGAGGTGCACCGAGACGATATCGGCAAGTTTCAGGCAGTCATCCAGGGGGTAGAAAGTGATCCCAAGCCTCTGCTCGGAATCTTGAGGCTGCCTCACCACGTCGTAGTATATCGTCGAGACTTCGAAGGGGAGAAGGCGCTCGGCCAGTTTGGTCCCTATGGCGCCCATGCCGATTATGGCGAAGACCTTGTCCTTGAGCTCCCTCCCCTGGGTGAGGTTGGGCCAGCTCTTGGCCCTGATTTCCGCATTAAGGGGGACGAGGCCCCTCAGCAGGGCCAAGACCATCATGATCACGTGTTCGGCGACGCTTTCCTTGTTGGCTATGGGGATGTTGCTGAGTGTTACGCCCTTGGACTTCAGCAGTGACGCGTCCACGTTATCATACCCTGTGCTGGCGACCTGGACGAACCTGAGGTTGGGCATCTTGGCCACAACGGATGCATCCACCTTTGTGAAGGTGGTCACAACGAGCACCTTCGAGTCAGACCCATCGAACTCTCCGTCGTGGAATACTCCGGTGCCGGGAAGGACGCTGGACACGGTCTGCCTGATTTGGTCAAGAGGGAAGAATTCTGGCAGTAGAATTGTTACATCGGTCAAGGGCGTTCGTGGTGCGCCTCCGGCATTATAAAGACCGGCATGGGCTTCCCGTGACGCTCAACAGCGCTGGCGACGGAAACACACCTCGGGATTTGAACCCAAGGAGGTCCAAGAACGAGCGACAGCGCGCTCGAACCTCTTCAGGCGTGGCCGAAGATCGCTCCGCGAACTGCGTACCATCATTCGGTAGGAAGGTATACAACGAAGAAGCCGAGAGGGGCCCTGATTTTGGAAGCAGAAAACGTGTTCAAGATTGCAGCGGCATATTCCAGAGTACGAGAGTTCCTGACAAGCGAAGGTTGGGAATTCCAAGGAAAAGACGAGGAGATGGACTCCTTCAGAAACAAGAGAACTGGAAGACGGTTGTGCATAGAGGACATCTCAGAGGACTTCCCTGTGACGTTTCTCATGGGCGACATTAGCCTGAAGCAGTTCAGTAGTGTCGCGAGGAGATTGACGCCAGAAATCAAGCCTCTTGAGGTCGACAGCAGTTGGGAAGGCAAGCCGACGACCATCGTGGTCGCCATGACGGAAGAACAAGTTAGGAAGATGTTCGGTAGAAGGACGAAGATGAAACAGCTTCCCGTTCACCGCGTTGCGTCGCAGACCTGAACCCGAGCGGCCTTGTTTACGGCGACCGCATCCAGTTTCACGTGCGGCGAACCGAGAGACCAGCTCAGTCCCTCTTTAATATCACTCCGGGTGTCGCAGTCCTGAGAAATGCAGTACTTCGTTGTGCTCACGAAAGACTGCAACCTTCTATGCAAATACTGTGGAGGAGGAAGCGATACCCCACCGAAGGAGATCCAGTATTCAATCGCCGACTTGAAGTCCTTTCTAGCGAGTGACAGTAGTCCTGCCATCGAGTTCTATGGGGGAGAACCCCTCCTTCGCTACGACAGGATGAAGGCCATTCTAGAGACAATCCCCGCGACGTACATGATTCAGACCAACGGCTTATTCCTTGATAGGGTCGAGCCAAGGTTCCTCGCCAAGTTTCACACTATACTCGTTTCCATTGATGGAACCCAAGAGGTCACCAACCGCGAGCGGGGGACGGGCGTCTACGAGCGAGTCATTCGCAATTCGCGACTCGTGAGAGAAAGAGGCTTCACGGGTGACCTCGTGGCAAGAATGACGGTAGAGCAGGGTACGGACGTCTACGGAAACGTTCGTCATCTCGTGGGCACGAGACTTTACGACCATATACATTGGCAGCTCAGCTTTAGCATGTTCTGGAAGTCATGGGACGATAGGTCGACGGGCGTTGCGAGATGGATAGCACAGTACAACTCCGACGTTTCAAGACTTGTGGACTGGTGGTTGTCCGAAATGAGGAGTTCTCGTCATGTGCCGGGTATCGTTCCTTTCCTTGGCATCACGAACGGCCTCCTCTCCGGCAAGGGAACCACCCTCCGATGTGGATCTGGGATTGACTCCTTCACCGTCATGCCGGACGGGAGGATTTCAGCCTGTCCGGTCGCGGTGGACTTCGATTTCTCAATGGTGGGCTCAATCTTCGAAGGTGATCCAGACTCGCTTTGCGGCAAGGCCACCATCGGCGAACCATGTCTATCGTGTGGCATCTATCACATCTGTGGAGGGCGATGCCTGTTCGTCAACAAGTCTCAGTGGATGCTAATCGATGAAGGCTACCCACTCATCTGCACGACGGTGAAGCACCTTGTCGAAGCGCTGCGAAGGGCACTCCCCAGCGTCAAGGCGCTAATCGCCGAGGGATCAATAAGGGCGTCTGATTTCGACTATCCTGCGCTTAGCAACGGCTGCGAGATCATTCCTTGATACGCGTCGACCTGAGTTACACGTCAGAAATGTGGATGTGAAGGAATCGTCAGAATTCGGTCTGCACCGTGGTCGCCGTGCTGACCATTTCCTTCGCCGCCCGAATGTACTTCATTATCTCCATCAATGACCCGTCAAGTCTGAACTTACCTGTAAGGAGCCCCTGTATCGGGTCTATTTCGTTGCCAATCAGTTTGCGCCAGTTAGAGTAGGGACCCTTGTAGGCATAGACCGCCTTCGGAACCTGGTCTGCGGAATCAGCGTACTTGGCGCTCCTGCACTCACCGTGGTAGAGGTCGAGGTAGATGTAGGCATTCTGGGGATACGCGTCGTCTTTCTCGACCACGAACACAATGTCCCCTTCCCAGGTCTCCCCGGCCTCCCTGTAGGCCTGATTCTCGTTCAGTTTCTTCGCATACTCTTGGACCCATCCATCAGAGGGGAACTTCGCCATCCCGCCTCCCTCGTTGCCCTGGTCGCATTAAAGGAGAATGCGCCTCGCGTCTAACCTGTTAGGGGGCGCCGCCTACGATGGCCGGTTTAAGTAAGAGAATCAAGTATTGCAAAGTGTATGTCCGAGATGGATTTTATCGCCGGTTTCCTCGAGACGAGTCTCAAACCGTACAAGAAGTCTGTCGAAGGATTCAGGACACTCCCAGAAAAGGGCGTGGAGAAGGAGAAGATTCTAGATATTCTGTCGAAAATGGCGTCGACAGAGAACAGGAGCTGGGAAGAGGGCCGAGTCTCCGGAGCGGTCTATCATGGCGAAGATGAGTTGGTGTCCTTCTTCGAGAAGGTCCATTCGATCTACTCCCAGTGCAACCCGTTGCATGTGGACGTCTTCCCCAGCGTCGTCAAGCTCGACACCGAGATCGTTGCAATGTGCTCCTCTATCGTGCATGGCGACGAGCATGTGAGGGGCTCCGTGAGTTCGGGAGGAACGGAAAGCATTCTTCTCGCCATGAAGGCGTACCGGGACTTCTACAGGAAGAAGAAGGGCATAGCCCACCCTCGAGTGATCCTGCCGAAGTCAGCCCACGTCGCCTTTTCGAAGGCGTGCGACTACTTCGAAATCGAACCCGTCTACGTGGACCTGGACGAGGATTTCAAGGTCGATGTGGAGAAGGTGAAGGAAGCCCTGACGCCGGACACAATAGCGCTGGTCGGATCCGCCCCCTGCTACCCCTTCGGCACCTACGACCCAATTGATGCACTATCGGACATTGCCAAGGAGAGGGGGATTGGCTTCCACGTTGACGGATGTCTCGGAGGGTTCATCACTCCCTGGGCGAAGAGGGCGGGCTACGAGGTCCCCGAGGCGAACTTCCGCACCCCAGGAGTGACGTCGATCTCCATGGACACCCACAAGTACGGCTTCGCGCCCAAGGGCACCTCGGTCATACTATACCGTGGAAGTGAGCTCTTCCAGCATCATCTGTATGTGGCTACGAACTGGCAGGGAGGCATCTACTTCACCCCCACGATGGCAGGCAGCCGATCCGGGTTTCCTATCGCGGCGGCCTGGGCCGTGATGCTGATGATGGGGAACCAGGGGTACCTCGAATCGGCGAAGAAGATCCTAGATACGGGTGACTACATTCTGAGGGAGGTGAGGAAAGTGGACGGTCTGAAGATCCTCGGGAACCCCCTGTGGGTCATTGCGATATCCTCCGACCGGCTCGAACCATACCTGGTTCTGGAGGGGATGACGAAGAAAGGATGGATGCTGAGCGGCCTGATGAACCCTCCAGCTTTCCACATTCATCTCACCCTGCGACACACAAAGGAAGGCGTCAAGGAGGCATTTGTCAGGGACCTGAAGCTCTCCGCCGCCGAAGTCAAGGAAGGAAAGATCGAGAGCGCCCCGCTCGCGCCAATCTATGGCCTGTCTTCGACCCTGCCGAAGGCCGATGTCGAGCTCTTCATGAAGAACATAGTGGAGTGGCTCTACAGCTAGGTGAGAGTCTCTTGGAGAGTTCCACCGACTTCGTCGGAGTGGATCTGGGGACATCCTCGGTTAAGGTCGCGGCGTTCGATCTCCGGGGCAATGTCAGAGCTACCTCCACTAGGCGCTACCCTATCGAGCTTGGCGAGTCTGGAATGGCAGAACAAGACCCAGAGAAGTGGTGGAAGGCGGTCAGCGAGGGCCTCCGAGACGTCTTCTCGTCCGGAACCACTCTCAATGTCAGGGGCATTGGATTCACAGGCCAATGGGGAGGCACTGTTCCCGTAGACGCGGAGGGCAACCCGCTTCACAAGGCCATAATCTGGCTGGACACCAGGGGGAGGGACGTAATCCACCGGCTGACGGCGGGGTTTCCTTCGATTTCGGGATACAGGGTGGACAAACTGTATTCTTGGCTCACGAAGACCGGGGGGGCGCCGACGCATTCGGGGAAGGATTCGCTCGCCCATATACTATACCTCAAGCAGAACTTCCCGGACCTCTATAGAGGGACTCACAAGTTCCTCGAGCCCAAGGACTACATCGTGATGAAGATGACCGGCGCCTTTGTCGGTTCTTGGGACAACACGGTCACGCTCTGGGCAACGGACAACAGGGATCCCTACCACGTGAAGTACGACGATGGGCTCCTGAAGCTGGCCGGCTTGGACAGGGAGAAGCTGCCTGACTTGGTGGCCCCCACCGAGGTCGTGGGCTCAGCCACGGGTCGCGCCTCAGGAGACACAGGCGTGCCCGAAGGAACAAAGGTGATCTCGGGATGCGGGGACAACCAGTGCTCCCCGGTGGGCGTGGGGTGCGCGGACGACTACCTCCCTCTGTTGTACATCGGCACGTCGTCGTGGATAACTGCGCACGTGCCCTTCAAGAAGACCGACATCTTCCACAACACCGCCACGCTCCCTTCAGCTATCCCCGGCAGGTATTTCGTGATAGCCACGCAGGAAAACGCGGGAAATGCGTTCGAGTTCATGGGCACCATCCTGAACTTCCCGTCGCAGAACAAATACAAGGAGATGGACCTGATGGCATCGTCTTCCCCGCGCTGCGCCAAGAAGCTCCTTTTCCTCCCGTGGCTCTACGGAGAACGGACTCCCATCGAAGACCCGTACGCCAGAGGTGGCCTCTTCAATCTCTCGTTGGAGCACGACAGGAATGACGTTGTGCGGGCGGTGATGGAAGGGGTGGCGTACAACACGAGGTGGCTCCTAGGCGTCGTTGAGAATCTCATGGGTGCCCGAGGAAAAGCGAGGTCGGAAGGAATAGTGATGTCCGGCGGGGGAGCACTTTCGAGTTTGTGGCCACAGATATTCTCGGACGTGCTTGAGAGGGAGCTGACTGTTATCGACGACCCAATCTATTCGACTGCAAAAGGGGCAGCAATGCTAGCCGCCCTGGGAACGAAGAACCTGACCCTGGAGCAACTCAGGGCGATGAAGCCGGTCGGACGTGTCCTCAGACCCCAGAAGGAGGGAGTCGAGGCCTACAGGGAAGGGTACCACCAGTTCCTGCAGTACTACAAGAACAACAAGCGGAGCCTGAAGGAATACAACCGCGGCAGACAGTGATTCAGGAGCGCCCAAGTATCTTCTTCGTTACGACCCTCTTTGCCGCGTCGTAGTCGGGAACCTCCTTCCATATGTGAATCCATACGACGTCACCCACCTTCTTTCGGACGCTCTCGATGTGGATGTCCCTGTCGTCCACATAGACCACCCTCTGCGGTGGAATCAGCGTCCCGCTTCGTCGCAGCTTGCCGAGAAGGTCGAACAGCCTCTCGTGCTTGGCATCGGTATACTCAGTAGCGTGGAAGTCGAACAGGTCCGATATCCCGAGCACGTCTATGGCTGGAAAGACACGTTCTGGTATGTTCCAACTGAGGCTGGTCACCTTCGCCCCATTCTTCTTGCACCACGTCACGAAGTCGATCGCCTCCGGAATAAGGCGAACGATCGTTCCGTCTGCGCTGCGCAACCTGCCCTTGCCGGCAGCGAAGTATGGCGGAGCCACCAGCGATATGTCGAGCGTGTCCCAAAGAGTGCCGTCTATGTCTGTTGCTAGCAACCAGGGTTTCGTTGTGCTCCCTTCCCTAGGCTGGTGGTTTGATGGGCTTCTTGCGAGTATCTATCAGAAGGAAGCTAAGACCAAAACCGACCAGTGCCAGGATGGAGCACAGGAGGACGGATAGGAACCAGGGCGGGGAGGCGAAGCTCCCGACGTTGAAGGTGACCGTGGAAAGGCCGCTCATGGCCACGATTAGGATGAGTGCTCCCACCTGGGAGGCAAGCCACACGACGCTGGCTGCGCTCCCAGACCGCGCTTCTCCAACAGTCTCCAGGGATATTTGAAGGCCTACAGGCGCCAACGAGAGAAGGAAGAAGCCTATCAGCACCGCGGAGAATGCGTAGACTGCGAATCCTCCCTGGAGACCGAACACGAGGAGGAATACCGCGGATATCAGTGTGTTGATGGTAACGAATCGCTTGAGCATGGAGTACTTGTCGGCGATGTAGGAGACGACCAACATTCCAATTATGCCGCTTACCAATAGGACCGCTCCTATCAGCCCTGCGTCAAGCGACCCTAGTCCCCGGGTTGAGAGAATGCTCTCAGTCCACTGGATGAGCCCGCTGAAGATGCCCACGCCCACGAAAAAGAGCATCATCATCACCACGATGTTCCTCATCCTTATCACGGACTTCATCTCGCCGAGCAAAGAGCCCCAAGAGTGGGGTAGTTCCTCGACGGCGCCGCGCCTTTCTCTTGCGAGGACAACGAAAAGCGCGAACGAGGCGGTGACAATGGCTGAGAAGACAATCATGCTCTGCTGAAGTTCGCTGAAGGAAGAATCAGGCACCATTATGGGTCCCACCACCAGAGCGAAAATCATCCCTACCAACTGGCCCATGGTCCCGATGCCGTTGGCGAGAGTCTGCTCCCCCTTCGGAAACCAAGAGCCGGCGAGCTTCGAAATCGCGTTGTAGACGAACGGCTGCCCAACTCCGGCCAGGGTCTGGTATAGCAACAGAAGGCCGAAGTTGAGCCCTGCGGTCAGCCTCAGCCATGAAAATACCGTCAGGATGAGGCTCCCAACCGCGACGTTGAGCCTGTAGCCCCACCTGTCAATGCTCAGGCCTGTCGGGAGAGACAGGGGAATGAACACCAGAGGCCAGAAAGCAGCGAGGTAGCCGACCTGGTCGATGCTCGCGTTGAAGATTCCTGTCACCTGGGGTTCGGCGATTCCCGAGAAGTTGAGCCAGATCAGCTGGGTCGAAAAAGCCACGAGGGTGTAGGCGAAGAGGACGACCCACCTGTATGGGCTGCGAGGCTCAGGGTCGCTCACAGAGAATCACCCCCAAGGCTGCAGACTTGCCAAGGCCGCCCGTCAGGCTTCAAGGGCCCCTTCGTACATGTCGTGCAGCAGCTTCGTTGTGTTCTCCAGGGTCAGTCTTCGTGGGTTGTACCTCGGAAGGCCGTAGACGTGCTGCCTCTGCCTGAATATGTATTCGGCGAAGCCATCCAAGTCGCCTCCGGGGAAGTTCACTTGCTTGAGGGTGGTGGGGAGATCGACGTCTCTCATCAGTTCGAGAAGGGCCTGAGGCACCTTGTCGGCAACAACCTTCGCCGAATCCGCGTTCCTCTCGATTCCAAGGGCGGGCGCAAAAGAGACGATCTTGTCCATGCAGGCCGGCATATTGAAGTCCAGTATGTATGGAAGTGCGAGCCCAACCGCCACGCCATGGGCGACGCCATACTTCGGGCCGAATGCCTCAGCAAGGCAGTGCCCCAGAATCGCCGGCCCTCCAATCCAGGGGAAGGCGATGACCACGCCCCCCAGCATGGACGCCATCGCCATGCCTGAACGCGCCTCGATGTCGTCTGGCTTGTTGTATGCCTTCCGGGCATGTCTGAATAGAAGCTTGACGGCCTCCGTTGCCAAGCCGTCCGAGAGAGGGGTCGATTCGGCGCTGATCAGCCCCTCAATATTATGGCCCGCCACGTCGAAGGCACACCCTGCGGTGACTCTCGGGGGACAGCTAATCATCATGGCGGGGTCGACTATCGCCACGTCGGCGAACAGGTTGCTGCTCGCGGCCCAGGTCTTGTACATGGTCTCCCTTTCGATGACCACAGAGTAGTTTGAGACCTCACTGCCTGTCCCCGCCGTTGTCGGTATCAGTACTTTCGGCACGCTGGGTTTTGCGAACCTGTCTTCTGTCGGGGTCAGGTAATGGGCAGGGTCGCCTGGGTTGGACAGCATGTTGGCAACCATCTTGGCAGTGTCGAGCACGCTGCCCCCTCCGACGCCCACTACGATGTCGTAGGTCTTGGCGTCTCGAGCAGCCTGAACTGCTCGCTGAACGCTATCCATGGTGGGCTCAAAGGAGATTTTGTCGTAGACGTTGACCCTGATTGACGATTTCTCGATTGCCTCTTGAACCCGCCCTGACAGCCCGGCCCTTTCGACGTTCTCGTCGGTCAGCAGAAGGGCACTCTTCCCTCCAAGCCTCGACGCCTCGCTCCCGGCCTGATTCACCGAATTCGGGCCGAAGACAATCCTGCGAGGCTGGTCAAAAACCAGTGAAAGCCGAGATAGAGGAGGATTGAAGGAATACTGGTGCGCGCTCATTGCGCGTCCTTCTGCCCGTAGACCTGGTAGTACCAGCTCTTCCTCGCTTTGCCTGTCAGGTCGAAGTAGACGTGCTTGATGTAAGTGAACTCCTCCAGAGAGTATGCGGAGAGCGAGGCACCGTGTCCGCTTTGCTTGTAACCTGCCCACGGCATCTCTGAAGGGACAGGCACATGGTCGTTCACCCAGACGGTCCCGAACCTCAGGTCCTTCACTGCGTTCATCGCCCGCGTCACGTCTCGGGTCCAGACCGACGCTCCTAGGCCGTAGACGACCTCGTTGCTCTTTGTGATTACTTCGTCATAGTCATCGAAAGAGAGGACCGTGAAGACCGGGCCGAATATCTCCTCCTGGACGATAGGGGATGCATGATTCTCGGTGTATATCACCGTCGGGTTCAGGAAGTACCCTCTTTCGTGCCCCTCGATGCGCGGCCTCTCTCCGCCGTAGACCAGCCTGCCCTCCTCCCGCAGACCCTTCTGGATGTACCCCTCGACTCTCTCCCTCTGCGCCTCCGACACAAGAGGTCCCATGTCGGTCCTTGGAACCAAGGGGTCCCCGACCTGCACCTTCCTGAGCTTGTCGACAAGCATCTTTTGATACATCTCCGCAATCGAGGCGTGGACGTAGAACCTCGTGGCGTTCGCACAATCCTGCCCGTTGTTCACCAAACCCCCAACAACAGCTCCCTCGGCGGCCGCCTCGAGATTAGCGTCGTCAAACACGATGAACGGCGCCTTGCCTCCCAGCTCGAGGGAGACCTTCTTCACATTGCCAGCGCCGAGCTCCGAAAGTCTTCTCCCGACTTCAGTGCTTCCCGTGAAGGCAATCATGTCGACGCCTTGATGACGGGCCAGAGCCTCGCCAGTCTGGCCCCCCGGCCCCGTCACGACGTTGAACACCCCCTTTGGAACGCCCGCTTTCTCCACCAGGGTCGCGAGTTCCAGGGTCGTAAGGGGGGTGTAGCTCGCCGGTTTCACGATAACCGTGTTTCCCATAGCGAGGGCAGGAAAGGCCCTCCACGCCACCATCATGAGAGGATAGTTCCACGGGGTTATGACGCCGACAACACCGATTGGTTCTCTTCTAACAGCGCTGGTTCCGTCCGAAACGTATTCGGCCATGGCCTTCCCCTCGAGGGTCCTCGACGCCCCCGCGAGGTACCTGATGTTGTCGACGGTGTATGGGACATCGTAGTCGGTGGTCTGTTTGATCGACTTTCCGGAGTTCAGACTTTCGAGATGGGCGAACTCGGTGGACCTCTGCGCCAACAGGTCCGCGACTCGCAGGAGCATGTTGGCCCTGTCTCCAGGTGAGAGTTTGCTCCAGCCTGGAAATGCCGCCTTCGCAGCGTCAACAGCGGTGTCAATGTCCTCCTTGGTCGCGCGCGGGACCTGATCGATGACTTCGTCACGAGATGGGTCATACACAGGAGTCAGTGCCTCGGTGCTCGATCCTACCCACTCACCGCCCACGAACATCAGGCGGCTCATAACTGGCCTGTCCCCGCGGTGGCTGCAGAGGCTTGAATCTAAAAGGTTGCCATGGCTGAGCTAGAACAAGTCCGCCGAGGACCCAGTCGCCCGGAGATAAGTGAAAGGGCCGTACTGATGCTCTGTCGTGCGATCTCAATGCGTTAGACGCCCGGCGGTGAATCTTGCCGAGAGGACTGAGAAAGCGGGGAGAGCTCCAAAGCTCCTCCTCGCGTCTTTATCTAAGAGAGACCGAGGAAAGGATTGGTAATCGTCAATGAAAACCTCTCCTGTGGCTGAGCCGTTCAAGCCGCCAACTGACATAATGATGGTGACAACGCCGTTCGTATCCGGTCAACATGTGACCCGGGTCATTGGCACGACGTTCGGACTAATCGTAAGGTCCCGAGGACTCGGGCAGAATGTATGGGCTTTCTTCCGGGCTTGGGGTGGTGGCGAGATAAAGGTGTACACGCAGCTCCTTGAACAAGTGCGCGCCCAGGCACTCCAGCGGCTCGGCGAACATGCGAAGAGCCTTGGAGCGAACGCGGTCGTTTCTATCGGCTTCGATACTTCTGAGATGGGCGGGGCGATGACTGAGGTTCTCGCTTACGGGACCGCGGTTGTTGTGGAGCCTGACACTTCACCTGCAGAACCGGTCGCACTCCACTAAGACAATCTGCGGTTGTAAGCACCGCGACGCGCGTCTGGTCGGAAGACAGGGTTACGGGATTCGTGCGAGCGAGTTCATTCAGTCGCCCAAGGGCGAAGCGGAAATAGCGAGGAAGGGCTGGCGGCTGCGGCAGCCGACCTGCGATGGCACATTGGAAGTGATCAGAATCGAAGGACACGACTAAAGGTTACAGCCTTGCGCTTGCCTGGGCACTACTGGGAGGCACGGTCCCAGTCGTCACCAAGCTTCTTGTGGAGGACGTACACCCGATCGTAGCGTCAGGCCTCGCCGTCCTTCTGTCCGGAGCGATTCTTGTCCCTTACAAGCCGAGGGCAGTGCCGAGGGGAGATAATGCCCGGCTGATACTCGGACTGTCATTGGCTGGAGCCACGGTGGCGCCCATACTTTATTTCACGGGAGTCCAGCAGTCCTCGGCCGTCAACGCTTCACTGCTGGGCAACGGTGAGGTGCTGTTCACAGCCCTCATAGGGTTCGGAATCTTCCACGAATCACTCCGACGAAGGCAGCTAGCCGAGGGCTTGCTGATTGCGCTCGGTGTGATCGTGGTCTCCGCGAACTTGCAAGCGGGCGGGGTATCGTTGAGTCAGGGGCTCTCGGGCAACGTACTGATTGTGGGCGCTACGCTCTTCTGGAGCATCGACAACAATCTGAGCCGAGTCGCTAGTCACCGCATGGGAATATCGATGGTCGCGAAGTTCAAGGGACTGATGGGAGGAAGCATCACGATGCTTCTCCTCGTGTTTTCCTCATCGTTGTTCGTACCCCTGGCATCACTTCCGCTGATTGCAATCCTTGCGGTCATTTTCACCGGAATGACATTGCTTTCTGTAGGGGCATTCAGACTCATCGGTGCTGTTAGGACCATTCTAGTGTTCTCGACCTCGTCCATCCTAGGTCCCTTGTTTGCGTTCATGTTTTTGGGAGAGAGTATCTCCCCAATTCAGGTGCTCGGCGGCGCGTTGATACTGTCTGGAGTCTACCTGATTCAGCGAAGCGAAGTTGCCCAATAGCGTCGTTCCTCCGAGCAGCTCGGTGTTATTCGCCGAACGTGGTGGAGACCGCGTTACGGTCGGGGAGGTTGGCGAGAGTCGCGAACCTCGTGCGATTCGAAACCTTGGAAAGGATTCGAACTCAGCCCAGAGGGAAATCTGGGGCCGCAATTTCTTCAGATTACAACCCTTCGTATTCGTTATGGGATGACGAATTGAAATAGTCTCCCGGTGCTAATAGGGTTGGGGTGCAGGTCCCAGAACCAAATCCGCCCAGCAGGACGCTGGGGTGGCTACTCGCCCTGCCGCTCGGATTTGTCATTGCATTTGTGATCTTCCTGTTACTTGCGACGAGTGGCCACTACTTCTTCGGCGAGTTAGTTGTGATCTTCCTCGCGGTCTTTGCGGTCATGTTCTTCGTCAGGTACCAGTACAGACAGTCGAGAAGGAATTACTGGAAAGCCAGGATGCAGGTGAACGCACCTGCCCGCATTCTGCGCCAGAGATACGCGAGGGGCGAAATCTCAAGGGAACAATTCCAGCAGATGATGAGGGACCTTCGCGAGGGTCGCCAGCCTCCACAGAATCAGCAACAGAACTGACGCGGTTTGATGTTGGTCAGGTAATCAACTGCGAGGATAGAATGCGCCCTGATTACATCGGACCGGTCAAAGAGGAGATTCTTGCAGGATCCGAACCTAATGTTCTGTGGTCGGCAGCCGCATCCTCAGCGTAGATGAAGCCACACCTCGAGGCAGTTCAAGTGCACCTGTCTTTGCAAGAACCCTGTAGCAGTTGAGAGTGACCCATTTGCTCGGCTTCCCCAGCTGCTCGATGGTCACCAGCGTTTTCCTCACCCTGTCGTTGCGCTCCCTCACCCAGTCACCTTCGAGCAGCCACTTCCCGTCTGGGGTCTTCTTCGAGAGCGTCAGGTGTACGGCGTCGCCCATCCTCTCGTCGTCCTGATACCCGAGCTTGGCCAGGACCCTCAACGCGTGCAGCGCGTCGTAGTAATAGTACATTGGAAAGTGGAACTTGGTTGGAAGCCCGCCGCCAAAGTAATTGGACATGCCCCGGAACTCCACTGGACGCCAGTCGCGGTGGGACTTGAAGAGCCTGTGGGTTAGCAGGAACTCAGCCCCGCGATCGATCGAGCTCTTCATCCTCCTGGTCCACTTCGCTCTAGGGACCTCGGAATAGGCCCAGAGTGGTTCGATTGTCGACATGAACGAACTGTGCGTTGGATTGTACGATGGAAAGTCGCAGTTCCACCCGCCGTCCTCCTGCTGGTGCTCTGGCATCCAGTCCAGTCCATTCCTGACCCGCGGGTCGTCCCAGTAGCCGAATACGAGCATCGTCCTTAGCATGTTTCCCGTCAGGCACGGCTCCTCCTCTTGCTTTCCCCTCCCACCGATCCGCCGCCAGCAAAAGGCCCCGTTCTCCATCTGGTGTTGGGAGAGGAACCGCTCAACGGCGCTCTCTATCCAGGGCGTCCGCGGCACCCACATCTCTCCGAGGAGCATTAACTGCCAGACCGTGGATGTGAACTTCGGGTTGTAGCAGGTGTCGTCAGGGGGCCAGTACCCGCTCTGTCCCTGCCTTCGTTTGAGGGTCACGACCGGCTTGTAGGAAAGACTAGACTCGCGGGCAGCCTCTACTTCTGGATCGTCTGCTCGTTTTCCTAGGACCTCGGCGAGAGTTAACGCCCTTATGGGTGGGTCGGACGGTTCAAGGAGCCATTCTAGAGCTTCGGCCTTCACTGTTGAGACGTCTCCCAAGCTGTGCTACAACCTGGGCTATGATTTCGGGCTAAATAGCCTTCGAGGAGACGTAGATATCACCGCCCTGGAGCAACACGGCAAACTCGGTGAGCGGACTGGGCGGAGGTCCTCCGGTGACGGCGCCGTTCGAAGGATTGAACGTACCGCCGTGACAGGGGCAATAGATCTCGGAATTCGTGTACTCAACAGTGCACGGCTGATGCGTGCACGTCGCAGTGAAGGCCTTCCACAGCCCCGAAAAAAGCAGCAGAATCGAATTGCCGTAGTTGGGGTGGGTGAAGTAGGCAGAAGTTGCAGCCCCAAGGGTCGCGATTTTCCCCACGTAGATGTACCCCTGTGGAATGGTTTGGAGGGTCTGTGAGCTCTGGGAGACCTGAGAGCTCTGAGAGGTCGATCCGGCGGAGGTCTGCGACGCCTGCGACCCCCCTCCGGTTAGTTGGACGGCCGCTTGGGCAGGAACGAGTTTCTCTGCGAGTTCGAGGACTCCGACCGCTCCAATCGCGAGGAAGACTGAAGCGACCGCAACTCTTCTGATGAACTCCCTCCTGTTCATCCCGGCCCAGCCCTGGTACTACTCGTGGAACTTCGCCGCCTGACTGGAAACCCCAGCAGCCACTGCCGCGAGTCCTGATATCAGCATGAGCACGGAGAGGATGATCGGGAGGTTCGCTCCGCTCACGGACGCATGGATGGCAATCAGAGCCAGCGCCGCGACCGTGAGGGTACCATGAAAGAACAGGGTGTCCCTCCACCTTTCGAGGAAGGCAGTCCCCGTCAACCAGACAACCACCGCCGTAGCCGTTGAGGCGTAACCCAGGATTATGCCGTCGTTGTACGGGAAGCTGAAGAAGTAGGCGATGTGAGCAGCCAAGAAGAGACCCGCGGATGCCGAGATTGCCACGTGCAACTTCCTGTAGAATACGAGACCACCAGCGCTCCTGACGAACGATTTTCGCAACGCCATAAGTATGGCTGCGATCAAAATCAGACCAAGTGCGATGAACCCTGATAGGTCCCCTATTGAAAACTGAAACAACCTTCCACCCTGCGAGTGCGAGCTCTAGTCGTCGATCCTTGAGCCGTTGTAATTAGAATGCGTCCCGTCGTGCACGTCATCGCCACCACCGGAGCGCGACTGGTGCGACGCGGGAGGGCTGCTTGTGAGAAGGCCCGGGCCGGGAGAGGTGGAGTTAGTAGAGACCGTTGAACCTGAGGGTTTTGAGACCAAGGGCTGCGAAGACCCCCCGGATGCCAGTTGAGGGGCCGCTGACGAGTGAACAGCAAAGGGATTGTGGAGAACAATGGCAGTGGTGGTCAGCGATAGGACCAACAGGATTACGATAGAATAAGTGGAGAGCCTATTCTTCAAACGAACAACTCCAAAGGGACCTGATTGGCTGCAAGAAGGTGACTGGTTCCAATTTGCGGACGTACCTGCCTACGAGCGATAATAAGACAACAGTTTTGAACGCTGCGAGTTCGCTTCTCCCGTTCTGACATCGCGCGCCAATCCGACGTTGTGCCGAGTTCGTATTGACGGCTCATATCAAGCATTTGGATTTCTACGGTAGCACCCTGCGGACTCGTATCTCGGAAGTCATTTAACTCAGCGCAGTTGACGGAAGGCATGCGACCCTACACCACAGACATCTACGAAGGTATGCTCTCGGAGACGGTGATGATCGTCGGACACAGGGGGCTCAAGATCAACGCATACCTCTCCCGCCCGCTAGGACCTGGTCCCTTCCCCGGGGTCGTCCTCATACATCACAGGCCTGGGTGGGACGAGTGGTACAGGGAAGCGACACGAAGGTTTGCGCATCACGGATACCTGGCAATCAGCCCGAATCTTTACTTCAGTTTCGGCCATGGGACGCCAGAGGAAGTGACCGAGAAGATGAGGGCCGCAGGGGGAGTCTACGACGATGATGTGATCGCAGACGCATCGAACGCCACGGACCATCTCAGGGCCATGCCGATTTCCAATGGAAAGGTGGCGGGCTTTGGTACCTGCTCCGGGGGGCGACACGTCTTCCTCGTTGCATGCAGGACGAAGTCCTTGAACGCTGCAATAGACTGCTGGGGAGGGTCTGTGGTGATGAAGAAAGAGGAACTCGTCCCGAATGCACCTGTTTCACCCTTGGACTACGCTGCCGGTCTGTCGTGCCCGCTGCTGGGTCTCTTCGGCCAGGAAGACAGGAACCCCGACCAACAGCAGGTCGCCGAAATAGAGGCAGAGCTGAAGAGGCTGGGCAAGAGCTACGAATTCCACAGCTACCCGGGCGCCGGCCATGGCTTCTTCTACTACCACAAGCCTAGCTACAGGCAAGAACAAGCCGTTGACGGCTGGGAAAAGATCTGGTCGTTCCTCGAGAAGAACACCAGCAGCTCTTCCACGTAGGATTTCCACCAGGCCGAGCCTGCCAACCCTCCTGAAACCCGTCTGGTGAAGTTACTTGTCTTCCGTGTCCAGTTCTTGTATGGGTTAGGTCTAACCGTTTTATAACGAAGCGCCGGACTCCTTGTCTATGCCCGATGGAGGGGGCTTCTGTCAGAGGTGTGGATCCCCGCTTCCTTTCGGTGCTGCCTTCTGTCCGAGGTGCGGGGCTCCGGCGGCTCCGTCAGCGACAACCGCACCGCCCACTCAGCCGCCCACATGGCAGAGACACGAGAAAGGCGAGAAACACGAGAAGCGGGAGAAGAGCGAGAAGGGTGAAAAGTCGGCTCACGGAGGTATGCTGGGACCAATCGTCGGCGGACTTGTCCTGATATGGCTGGGCGTCACATTCTTCCTTGAGCAGAACGGAAACCTGCCAACCAACATATGGTGGGCCTACTTCATCGCGGGTATCGGAATCATCCTAATCGTCGAAGGGGCCTACATCTACTCCCGGGGGCACGTCGGCATTGGCCCAATTATCGGTGGCGCCTTCCTCGTTTTTGCCGGCCTGAGCGCCATATCGACGAACAACTACACGATTCCTTCCCAGTTCGGGGCACTGGCGATAGTTGTGATGGGCGTCCTGGTCCTGATAGTCGGCCTCACCTTCCGAAGGCGAGTCCCGGCCCCTAGTGCTTAGCAGCCAGCAGGATGAACAGCTGATGCTCAATCCTGGTGCGCGCCTTGTTCCTCCCGAAAACACGGAAGTATCCCTTCCCTAGAGCCTCCACGAGGTCCCCGATCTCGTAGCGCGGAAGCATCGAAGTCGAAATCACCAGGCGACCCCATTCGTTTGGCCTTAGGTCGTGCAGCATCTTCACGCCCGAGCCGGTGACGACCTCGAACAGATAGCCGTCGTAGTTGGGCGAGACGTAGGGATTCCCGTCGAGCTGTTGGGCGAATGCACCCTCGGTTGCCGTGTACATTTCGACGACCGAAGTCTGACCGTACTGCAGGAGCAGGGTCGGTCTGTACCTAGTTTGTATCTTGGCGACGCTGGTGCAGAAGAGGGCCCTTGGCCTCCAGAGCGTTTTGGGCCAGACTCCATGCCTCCTCTTCAGGAAGTCCGCGAAGCTCACCATGACGGGGGTTACACCCATCAGGGAGCCGATGTCTTCCTCCTTCGCCCGTCGATAGGCCAACTCGTAGCGGGCTTCCCAGTCGGCCTTTGTGATCCCCCCGCCAAGAGCATCAATCTCCTCCTGCCTGGGCACGAGCCTAGCCCCCATCAGTTCTGAGTGGATCTTGGCGTAGGTGCCAGAGCTGTAACCGTAGGTTTCGCGCACACCGTCCCGGAGCATTTCGTGCACCTCTGACGGGAAGTTGAGGTTGAGGACGGGGGTCTCGAGGACTTCGGCGCTCCCGTTCAGGGCGAAGTTGGTTACAGCTCTAGCCCCGAATGTTAGTATCTGATTCAGGTGGGTATCCCCGACGGGGAGGACTTTGGAACTACCCGTGGTCCCTCTCGTCATCACCCACCTAGCTACCGGTTCTGGGAGCAGGGCGTCGTGCTCCCCGTTGCGCACCTTGGCGATGTACGGAGCGAGAGTCTTGTAGCTTGAGACTGGGAAGGAGCCCCTGAACTCTTTAATCCCGCTGACAGACGAAGCGCCGTGCTCCTTCCCGTAGGCAGTCCTGCTGTAGCCGCCCAGAAGGGTGTTCAGGACCGCTGTCTGGCTTGCCTCGGGGTCCACGAGCGAAGAGTACCAAGGTTCCACCAGTTGCTTCAGGAGGGATTTGTCCACCCTGGTGCCCGCTTCCTCCGCGCCTCTGCCCATCGGCGCTCTGGCGTCCTTGATGGCGATTTGAATCTAAGGAGAGCCTGAAGCCCCCGAACGCACTCATGAAACTATTTGGTCATGTCTCTCAAGACCCGGGTCATCGTTCCCGTGAACTCGTCAGGTTTCCTGACGAAGAATCCGTGGCCACCGGAGGTGCCGTCCATCACGGAACATTTGAGCCCGTTGTGCATCTCTTCCGCCGGAGCGAATGGAGCGACCCCGTCGTCCTTGCTCTGGAGTATTAGCGTCGGCACGTTGGTTTCCGGTGAGCGAGATGGCGTCCGCAGTAGACGAACATGCCAACCAATAGGGACCCGGCCCAGGTCTGCCCGAGGTCGCTTGGTGCGCCCTGGGTTGCCTACCGTTAGTGAGTCAGTGAATCCGAAGATTGGAGCTAGCCCTTCTTCTTCCGGAGTTTGACTTTGGGCTTCTTTGGCTTGGCCGCCTTGACCTTTGCGGCGAATTTGGCGAGCGCAGCCTCTGAATGCGCCCTGCTCCTGGCCGCTTCCTTTGCCATCTCGCTCTTGAGCGAGGCCATGTCCTTGCGAAGCGAAGCCATTTGCTTCTCTAGCCGCGCTGTGTCAGCCCGGTGGCTCTTGACATGCTCGCCCAAGTCCTTCGAGCGAGTGTGCGCTCCCAAGTCCTTTCGGAGCGATTTCAGGTGTGCTTCCAGCTTCTTTGTGTTCGCTTCACCGCTCTTCCTAAGGTGTCCAACCTCTCTGGAAAGAGATTCGACACTCTCTCTCACGATCTTGAGTTGAGTACGCCTCCCCTCGGTTTGGGGCTGTGCAGGTGGGGCCTCGGTGAGGCTCTCTGTAGGAGCCGACACTTCGACAGGCTGCATTGGCATTTCTTCCTGAGCGCTTATGTTTTCTTCCTCGGAACTTCCTCCGCTCTCGGCATTTTCCGCGGTCATCTCGGCAAAGTCGTGCAAGTGTCTCACTATTAACATTTCAAGAAAAAAGTCAGTAGACTCAGCCTAAGGGACTGATTGTGATGTTGAGTCCGCGACTCAGGGCCCACTTTTGTCCGGGTTTATGCCGGGCGATGTGACCGAACGAGTTGACACCCTTCAGGATTGCTCGGGTCCGCCGGGAGGCGGCCGGAGCGACTCAACGGCTTTCAGTTCTGAATTCTGATCAGGAGAGCCATTACCGCAGCGACCAAGGAGAACGCCCCTGACAGCACGAAAGTCAGGAAGTAGTTTCCGGTCGCGCTAAACAGAAGCCCTCCAAGGACGGGCGGCCCTGCAAGGGCCCCGAAACCGAGCCCGGAAGAGATGACCCCGTAGACCAGACCGTAGGACCTCATCCCAAAGCTCTTCATAGTGAGCAGGGGGAACTGGGGGACGTAGGCGCCGTAGCCGATGCCGAAGACAAACGCTGAACCATAAACGAGCCAGATGCTCCCGGACAGGACAACCGCGACACTTGAGACCCCCTGAAGGACGAAACTGACCAGGACTATCAGGTTGTCACGAAGCACCTTTGACAGGAGCCCGGAGCCAAGCCGGCCGAGGATGCTCCCTCCGCCGATCAATCCCACGCAAAACGCCCCCGCCTGCAGGGGGAACCCCACGGCCAGCGCGTAGACGGCAATGTAGACGAGGACGGTGTAGCGGGCAATCCCGCACCCCAGGACGTACATACCAAACAGCGACCAGAAGTTCCTTGTCCTGACCGCATCCGAGAGACGCTGCCCTCCCTCCTGATTCGCCGCCGAGACTGGATGGTTACCGACCCTTGGGCTCTTGATCATCAGCACGCCGAAGAAAGAGATGGCGGCTGAAATCAGGGCGAACAGCAGGTAGCATATACGCCACCCGTACCCGGTTATGAAGAACCCGGCCACCGGGGAAATCAGGAGGGTCCCCGCTCCCGTACCAACGGCCACTATGCTCACAGCTATGTTCAGATTGGGGCTCGATTCGAAGTGCTCCATCACGGCCTTCGTCGGAGGGATCCAGAAGGAGGCGGCGCCGATGCCTCCCATAACACCGAAGGTCAGGTAAAGCTCCCAGATTGCGTCTGCCCTGCTTGAAAGCCCAAGGGCGAGTGTGATTAGGACGCCTCCAACCGCGATTGTGCTCCGGACCCCGTACCTATCGGCGAGCCTTCCAATCAGGATCGCGCCGATGCTGTAGCTCAGGCTGTACACAGAGAAGACGAACGAGGTGAGGGCGCTCGACCAGCCGAACTCGGCTATCAGCGGGTCGAGGAAGACTCCGAAGGAGAAGAATATTCCGAAGATGACTGATAGTCCGGTGGCGGCCACAACGACAAGCCACGGGGAGTCAAATCGCCGAGCCTGTGCCAAAGACGAGGGCGCTTCCTTGCCGGCTTAAACAGGTTCTCGCTGGAACATCGGGGTTGCAGTCCACGGCTCGAGTTTTGCTTCCAACATCGATAAACGTCCCCCTCCCTTATGTGACAGATGGTTCGTCCTCTCACTCATCTGAAAGATGATTGACATCCCAACGCTTTCCGCAATCGTTGTTGCCGTAAGCGTTGTTTTGGGCCTTGGTTTCACTATGAGCACCCCACAGCCCATTGAGCGACAGCTGCCGACTTCGACCGAAGCTTCCTATCTGAAATCATCCGCCCAAAATTAAGAGAATCGCCACTGCTTCGGCGGTGTTGACTGGTGTCAGGACAGTAGTCCACTTGGCTGAGGAATCTGCATCGAACCCGTAGACGCGCGAAATCAGAGTGTTGATTATTGCCGGAGGCATTGTCGCGACGAAGACCATCTGGAGGTAGACCGCTGATCCAGCTCCGAGAGGAAGCGCCAGCAGCAGGGCGAGTAGAGGCCCAATGACGCACCGAGACAGCGCCGTGACCAGAAACGGCCGAGAACCCAACCCGAAGGCATGCCCTGACCCCATGAGCGACCTGCCTAGGGCGACGCCGAAATGAAGGAAGATGGCAGCTATGAGGGCGTTCTCAAGCAGGTCGGCGCCCTCTACAAGATTGACCGAGGGGACCGCGGGCCAGATCAAATAGTGCAATAGCACTCCCACCCCAAGGGCGATTAGTGGGGCAGCTCGAGTGAAAGACGCCTTGGCCCCTCCTCGGGATCCGGTCCCTAGGTGCTGCTGCAGAAGTCTGGCCACCACGATTTGGATAGCGCTTGTGGTCGCAGCGAAGGTAGCCGCGTAGGTGTAAGTGCCCATCATCACCTGGAGAATCGGAAACGGCAGGTTGATCGCGTTAACGAACGCGCTGTTCAGAACAACGGCCCCGCGGACCTCGCCCGGCAGCCCCTTTGACGCGATCAAGAGGAACCAAACAATGAGAAGTGTGAAGACAGCGCTGAAAGTCACTATGCCGATGTCTTCAGACACAATCCCTCTCGTAACATAGATTACGAAGAAGAGACCCGGCAAAGCAATCCAGACGTTCAGGAAGCTGACAGCGTCGGCGAAGCGACCGGCAGAGCGGGTGCGCGAAAGGATGAACCCTAGGCCGCCAGCAAGAAGAAAAAGGACTGCCTGATCAACTGGGTTCAAACCTGCTTCCGCCGTGTTCAAAGAGCGCGATATACTCCTATGCTAGCGGCTTGTGAGGCAAGCCCTCACTGTGGCGCATTCAAACATGAGAATTGGCCTCCAGTGTTTATACCAACGCGGATACTGCGAAGTGGAATGAGGGCCTGCATAGTGTTTGATACCCGATACGGCAACACGGAGAAGGTGGCAAGGGCGCTCGAATCAGGCCTAAGAAAATCAGGAATTGAGACCAGCTGCTCAGGTGTGAAAGAGGTAGCCGTCACGTCGCTGAGCCAGTACGACTTGATCTGCATTGGAGGACCAACCCACTACCGGACTGCCTCCGAGAGCATGCAGGAGTTCCTCGAGTCAGTAGCGGGCGTCAGTCTGTCAGGAATAAGGGCCTTCGCCTTCGATACGAGGAGGGAGTCATTCTTGTCTGGTAGTGCGGCGAAGTACATCGAAGGGAGGCTGCGACACCAGGGACTGAGAATGGTTAACCCGAGTGAATCGGCAATAGTCGTCACTTGCGGACCGGAGCGGAAGAAGGGGGAATTCGGAGACAAGGACGAATGGAAAGAATGGAGGCACAGGAATGAAGGACTGCGCCAGGGTGAAGTGGAGAAGTTCGAACATCTCGGCGCCGTGCTTGGCAGGGGCCTGGTTTAGTCAGCAACCGGTATAACACGCGTGGAACTGCCCGGAGATACGAATTGTCCTTAGGATTCGGCCCAGGGTTCCAAGACGCGAGGTCGAGACTCTACCGGATTGAGTACGGGGTGCTGGGACTTGCTATCGTCGCCTATCTGATCTGGAGAGGCGTCTATCTTGGCGGAGTCGACTGGCTGCAGGTGGTCTTCTGGGCAGCCCTCCCTGATCTGATACCATTCGCCGCAATCGGAGCTTCGTCGAAGAGAAGGGAGTGGCCCTCATGGGGCGCTACGCTCTACAACACCTTCCATACACTGCTCACTTGGGGAGCGGTCTTTGCAGCAGCCTGGGTCCTCGTTGGCGGGGTTTACTGGCCGCTGTTCGGCTGGCTTGGACATATTGCCTTGGATAGGGCGGCCGGCTACGGCCTGAGAGCCGATCCAAACCGGCCGTAGAATCCGATTTCTTGCTCATTTCCGTATCAATATCGTTTCACCGTCTCCGAAGGAAGGAGTCGGGGCGGCTCGTTATCGTTTCACAGAACCTACTTTTCGCCTCAATTCTACGGTCCCCTCGAGGTAAGAAAAAAATGTCGCAGAGCATCTCGCCTGAATACCCAAGAACCGCGTCCATCATCGCACTCGCCGGCGGCATCATCATCACCCTGAGCGGCGTGCTGCTGGTGGCCGTCTCAGCCCTGGTCCTCCCGAACCTCACGTACAGCAACGTCAACGTCCCGCAGGGGCTCACGGCCACGGCCATTCCGGGCCTCGTCTCCGGGTTCGTCGGACTGATGGGGATCTTCGGACTCGTATCTGGTGCCGTAGTCCTCCTATCAGCTGTGAAACTCCTGGCTAACCCTGGCCAGACAAGGACTTGGAGCATACTGATCCTGGTCTTCTCTGTGCTGAGCTTCATCGGCATGGGAGGTTTCATCGTCGGTGCGGTCCTGGGCATAGTCGGCGGCGCACTCGTACTGAAGTGGAAGCCTTCGATGCAGCAGGCGTAGAGAAATGGAGAACTGCCCTGGTTGCGGCCACGTTACGACCGTATTCCGGGGCATCCCACCAATTTGATGGGTGAAACTGTCGCCCGGGCGCATCGTTTCGAGCGCTGGAAACGGTATCGTTTTCGTTTCAGCGAACCGATTTACTCCCAGCTGCCCTATACGCAGTCCATGGCAGTGTTTTCAGCCGAAAAGGCGAGTTCGGCCTATCCTAAGACAGCCGCCCTACTGTCACTCGTTGGTGGCATGATCATAATCCTCGGAGGCGCGATATTCATCGGCGTCGCGTCCTTTGTCATACCTCACATGGATCTCTCCAACATTACCGTGCCGGCGGGAATGGACAGGGCCAGCCTGTCCGGCCTAATTTCTGGTGTGCTGACGGTAATGGGGGGCTTCGGGCTCGTGTGCGGGGCTGTCGTGCTGGTGTCCGCGACGATGCTATTGGCAAGGGTGGGCACGCGGAGGACCTGGGGGATACTGATCCTGGTCTTCTCTGTGCTGAGCTTCATAGGTCTTGGGGGCTTTATCCTGGGGGCCGTCCTAGGTATCGCAGGTGGAGTCCTCACCCTCAGGTGGAAGCCTCCGACTTCCTAGAACAGCATGGGTTAAGGGAGAGGGATTAACTCCGAATTCTGGGGGATGGTAGGGAGAGATGGACAAGCTCAAGGTCCTGCTGATTGTGCTGGTGACGGCGGCCGCTGGCCTTGCAGTCTCTATGTTCATCCTCGCCCTGAGTGTCGCCCCGAACGAGTCCCCGCTCAACGTGCTCGGGGGGCTGATGACGGGTGGCTTCACGCCAAACCTGACAATTTTGATCCCTCTTTCGACCCTTCTCTTCCTCTTCACGCTGCTGGCAAGCGTGGTGGGCATCGTCTACTTCCTCGTCCTCCCGGAGATGAAGAACTACGTGGCGGGAACAGCTGGCGCGACGGACGCTGCTGCTGTAGTCCTCAGGACCCTCAAGCCGGACGAGAGGAAGGTCGTCGGCGTCCTGGACGCCCATGGTGGGACCTACCTGCAGAAGTACATCACGAAGGAGGCAGGCCTTTCCAGGCTGAAGACACACAGGGTCATCGCAGCGCTGTCAGAGAGGGGAATCGTGCGCGCTGAAAAGCGGGGGAACACCAATGAGGTCTCGCTTGTGCAATGGTTCCACGACGGCATGCACCAGTAGAGCCTTTCGAACGTGAGCCCTCAGCTCATCTATGCACAAACAGTGCCAGATGAATTCTCCTTCTCGGGATTGAACTTGGGAGGAACACGACGGGTCTGCTGATGGCGGTCACAAGTGAGCGGGCGCAGCTGACGCTCGGGTGGTGAGTGCATCTGCGATACCACTAGTCCAGGCCTCTATGTCCTTCCAGTCTCTGTAGTCTCCATCGGGCATTGATTCCCGTACGGCCTTGCTCCGGCGCATGAATCTGTAGGTGATTCCCATGGCCCCGCCGACCTTGTCGCCGTAGAGGGCCCCGAAGAAGACCCGATGTTCGCGTGACTTGACGACCTCGCTGAGTTCCTCGATTTCCTTTGGTCCAGAGACGGACACATCACGCACGTCGCGGCCCTTGGAATCTGTCTTCTGAAGACCAACAGGCCCGCTGCTGAACAACCAGACAGGTCGACCAGCGAGGGCGGCTCTGTTCTTCAGGACGAATTGCTTAGCCTCCTTCATCCAGTGGAACATGTAGAGTGCGCTCCCCACCACGAAGGCATCGTAGGCCTCGGGCCGCTGGACGGTGCTAGCGTCCTGTACCTCGGCTTCCACACCGCGCTCGCGAAGCTTCTCCCCGATGAACTCCGCTATTCCCTTGGTCGAACCGGCCTTGCTGGCATAGGCGACAAGGACTTTCATGGCCCTACTACCCATGTCCGCCTCGTTCCTCTTAAGGCGGGGACACGATTTTCATTTTTGACGCATGGAGACCAGCGCGCGCGGCAATCTCCCTCCAAAGAGAGTGCGAAGGCGAAAACGACTGTCTTTCTCTTCCCTGGGTGGCTTGGCCTACATGGATTTCTGAAGGCTCGCAACGATCTCGTTGTGCCTACGACATGCGGAACCATGGAAAGCGCACCTTCCGGAGGGGCCTAGCCCGAGCGACTCGTACCTCGTGTATCCGTCGGGGAACAATGTCACCACGTTCTCGAAACGCTTCTGAAGCTGCTTCGCCGCAAGAAAGTTTGCACCAGAGGACACTCCGACGCAAAACCCAAAGTCCTTGGCCAGCCTTTTTGACTCGGAAATCGCCTCGTCGCTCTTGATCAGCATCACTTCCTCGATAATGGGGCTAAGAGTCCCTTCTTCGTTCCTGACCAACGCCGGGACGAAGCCGTCCCCAATCCCGCCAATCTCGTGAAGGCCTGGTTCCCCGCCGCTCATGACAGCGGACTCCTCCGGCTCCACTGCCGCGATGAAGATGTCCGGGTTGACCTCGCGCAGCGCCTTAGCGATGCCCATGAGCGTGCCTCCCGTTCCCACTCCGGCCACAAAGGCGTGAGGGGACACGGACTCGGCTCCGAGCTGTCGAATGATCTCCTGCCCCGTGGTCTGATAGTGGCATTGTGCGTTCAGGTCGTTTGAAAACTGGTCCGTGGTGAAACAGTTCCCTGCTCTCACCATGTTGTCCCTTATCCAGAGGGCTTGGAGAAATCCTTGCTTGGCCGGGGAGAGGATGAGTTCCGCACCGAATCCGCGAATCAGCTCCTTGCGCTCCTCGGTCATGTTGTCCGGCATGATGATTTTCACCTCGTACCCCTTGAACCTCCCGAAATAGGCGAGCGCGATGCCTGTGTTCCCGCTTGTCGCCTCAGCGATGACCATGCCCTTCTTCAGCAGCCCGCGCCTCTCGCCCTCGTCCAGAATGAACTTGACCATGCGGTCCTTGATACTGCCGGTCGGATTGACGCATTCTAGCTTGACGTAGATCTCGTCGACCTTGACCATGGGGGTGTTCCCCACCTCAAGTTGGGCCTGCCGGCTCATCGACGATCTGAGGAGTGCCTTTCTTTTACGTGCGCACCCTAATGTGAGCTATGACTTCTTCATCTCGCGGTGCATCCACCATGCCAGCCCTATGGCAACCGGAATCCCGAAGATGACCACGACCCACTCCAGAATAGTGAGCATTGAGTACACGACATAGTTCAGGGTGAACGTGGAGATGGCTACATTCCAGTTACCGTCGACGTACACCTTGATGCAGAAGGCGATGAAGAACAGGAGTGAGACGCCGCCGCTGCCGCCGGCGGAGCGGGAGCGGCTACCCATGCGATACGCCGTCCTCTCGTCGTAGGGAAGTCTCCTCCACCACATCCATGCGACTATGGCACCCAAGCCGACGGGGATTCCGACCAAGACAAGCTCCCAGAAGACAGCGTACAGAAGGAAGCTCACGAAGTTACCCATGGTCCATTGGCCCAGTGACGAGGGCACTAACCCGGTGGACTGGGCGTTTGACACGAACCACAGGAAGATGCAGACCCCCCATACGCAGGCCAGGGCGACTACAACAACGAATATGGTAAATGCGGCCCAGTGCCTTCTGAAGAAAGTCCTCCAGTCTGAACTTCCCTGCATGCCCGCTTCCGCGGTCAGATCTCCGCCCCTTTCTTCGTTTCCCCAGTCGCCTTACGGTGGCTGGTCGATCACGTAGCCACGGTTCGTCTGTAGCGGGGTCTGGTCCTGTGGTGAGTTGCCTGCTCGAAGGCATACGCTAGCCTGATCAGCGTCGGTTCGCTGTACGCCCTGCCCATGAAAGTGATGCCTACGGGCAGCCCAAATGCAAACCCAGCGGGAACCGTGATCGCGGGGTAACCTGCGAGCGCCGCAGGTTGCGAAGAGCCTCCAAGAGCATGGTCTCCATCGACAAGATCGATTGCCCAGGCAGGCGACATAGTCGGCGTCACCAGGGCGTCGAGTCGGCGCTTGTCCATTACGAAGTCGATGCCCTTCTGCCTCGATAGAAGGTGGTCGTTCTTCAGCGCCTTGATGTACTTGCGGTCTTTCAGGCTGGTTGTCTTCTGAGCCTTCAGGAAGAGGTCCTGCCCGAAGAACTTCAGCTCCTTCTGCTTGTGCTCCTCGTTGAAGGTGATGACCTCCTTTAGTGACCGGACCCGAGAGGACTTGAGCCCGGCAAGATAGCGGTTCAGGTCGTCCTTGAACTCGTAGAGTAGCACCGTCATCTCGTCTTCCGAGGACGACATCTGCTTTGATGTGGGAATGTTCGCCGGGTCGATTATGTTGGCGCCCAGCTTGGCCATGCGCCTGATGGCCCTCTCGGCGATTGCGTCGGCCTTGTCGCTGTAGCCGAAGTATCCTTCTCGCGGCACGCCAACCCTTGCGCCTTTCAGACCGTTACGATCGAGGAACTTCGCGTAATCGCGGTGGAATCTGCCAGCGCTCGATTTGGTAGCCGCGTCATCCTTGTCGACCCCTACCATGGCCCCGAGCAGAATCGCCGCGTCAGCAACGGTCCGGGCGATAGGGCCCACGGTGTCCTGGCTGTGGGCGACGGGGATGACGCCGGCTCGTGACACCAAGCCTAGCGTTGGCTTGATTCCGACCACACCATTAATGGACGACGGACATACGATGGAGCCGTCTGTTTCCGTGCCCAGAGCCACACTGGTTAGGTTCGCCGCCACGGCCACGGCCGAACCGGAACTGGATCCGCACGGAGTGCGGTCGAGCACGTACGGGTTGCGAACCTGCCCGCCTCTGGCGCTCCATCCACTGGATGAATTGCTTGAACGGAAGTTGGCCCACTCGCTCAGGTTCGCCTTGCCCAGAATGATTGCCCCAGCCCGCCGGAGCCGCCTGACGACGAACGCCTCGACGTGGGGGCGAGACCCCAGCAGCGCAAGCGATCCAGCTGTGGTCTCCATCCCGTCGGTCGTCGCGATGCTGTCCTTCAGGACTACAGGGATGCCGTGCAGGGGACCGCGCGAGCCCAGTTCCGATCTTTCGTAGTCGAGCTGCCGCGCGATTTCGAGGGCGTCGGGATTTACTTCGGCAATCGAATTCAGCCGGGGCCCTGCCCTGTCGATTCTTGAAATCAGGCGAAGATAGCGCTTGACCAGGGTCGTCGATGTGAGCTTTCCGCCCTTCATGGCGGCCTGTAGTTCAGGGATGGTCGCTTCTTCTATGCCTTGGTGCAACAGCTGTGGCCCGAAGCTGGTCTCAGATGATTGAAATCGTTTGCGGAGACATTTCGCTCCACTGAAGAAGTTTCCATTGTCGGAAGTGGATAGTTGACCTAAGTGCTGACGCTGGCGCCGGGGTTGGGCCGCTACGAACGCCTGAAGTTCGCTAACTGCGCCACCAGTTTCTCTGCCTCAATCCCCAAGAGGCCCAGATGGCACCCATGACCGCTACAAAGGCGAGGAAAATCACTACAATAATGGCTAGGTTCTGGTAGGCGTTGTACCCTCCGGCGTAGAAGAAGAGCCAGAGGATGACAGCAATTATTGCGGCGAAGAACGAGAAGATGGACACCCCCACCCTCCAGCCCATGCCCTCAGGTCCCATCATAAGCTCCATTCCTGCTTCAGCCATGCTCTCGGCGGGCATGAACCGACTACTTACGTCGTTCTCAGCCCCGTGACGTCGGACTGGCTGCCGAGGTGGGTCACAAAGAGGGGGCGTGATAAGACCCAGCGAGCCGATGAAATCAGTCCTGAGCAGGCACAGCCTAACTCCCAAATTCAGAGCTAGTCAGCTTTACTAACTCAGTCTGGTTTTACTACTAGTCTTAAATCCCGGCACCCCAAACGTCATTTGTGAAACGAGCTATGATGGTCAGTACCTCTCAAGTGAAGTTGTGGGAGAGGCTTCCCGACAAAGAGACTGTAGACGTGGCGATCCGAGCCCTCAACGCACGTGGGTTCAAGGCGGAGCTAGTCCCTGACCGGAGGGCAGCGCTCGAGAAAGTGCGATCGCTAATTCCCGACGGAGCAGAGGTGATGACGGGAAGTTCCAAGACTCTGGAAGAGATTGGGCTGGTCAACGCCCTTTCTACCGGGGACCATCCTTGGAACAACTTGAAGGCGAAGATCGTCTCCGAGAGAGACAGAGAGAAGCAGATGACGCTAAGGAGAATGGCCACGTTCGCAGACTACTTCATAGGAAGCGTCCACGCCATCACAACGGAGGGAGAGATGGTCGCAGGGAGCGCCAGTGGGAGCCAGCTCGGCGCTTACGCGTTTGGAGGCAAGAATCTGATTATCGTGGCTGGCACAAACAAGATTACCGAAGACCTCAACGAAGCGCTTCTTCGACTGCGAGAGCACTCGGTTCCTCTGGAAGACCAGCGAATGAAAAGCCTAGGCTTCCCAGGGACGTACTTGTCGAAGGTATTCATCTATGAAGGGGAGAGGCAGAGGAACGTCCGCGTGATACTCGTGAACGAGAGACTCGGATTCTGAGACCTAGCCCCGAGCGAGTGCAATCAGCGCGTCAGCCAGTTCCTTTGGCTTCGTCAACATCGGCCAGTGACCGGTTTCCATGACTTTGTACGGGCCCTGGAGCTTCCCCCACTTTCCGGCGATTATCTCGTCCACGGGGTCCCCTGTCAGGGTGCAGAAGACGTATGCCTCCTTTACCCCGTCATAGTTCTTTGACAGGACGACAGGGTCCCTGGCCATTTTCATGGGCCAGGGTGTAGCCATAGCCATCATCCATGCCCTGAGCTTTCCCTTTACATCCTTCCCGATGAGGTCAACCGTTTTCTCGCCAAGGGGGACGGCAAAGGCGCCCGGAGGCTGGGGCCCAAAATCCTCGGTAGGGTCGAAGGACCCCTGGGGGGTTCTCACCCTTTTGGGTCTGAACGAATCGAGGTAGATCACTTTCTTCACTCTGTCGTGCGCCCTGTCGGCCACGACCGCAGCGACTTTGCCCGCAAAGCTGTGCCCTACGAGAACGAAATCGTCTAATTCGTTGTACTTTATCACGTTCAGAACGTCCTGAACGGCTGTCTCTAAGCCTACTTCCTTGGTGGCGAGATGTACCCTCTCCCCCATGCCGGTTAGCGTAACCGGATAGGCCGAATGACCGCGCTTCTCTAGTGGGGAGATGACCTTCATCCAAGCCCAAGCGCCCAGCCAAGCTCCGGGAACCAAGACGAATCTTGACATTGTCCGTTCTGCCTTGATGGCTTCTGGTATAAGCGTGCACATATCAAAGAATGCAACCCCGTGTCAATCGAGTTGGCTCGAGGTCAGGAGAGTCCCCGAAGAGGCAGGTCTTTCGATTCTCGCCTACACGCCAGGCTGTTCCGGCAGGGGACCGGCCCGCCTGTACCTGTAGCGCTCGTACAGCAATTCGACGCCATGCTTGTTGAACCTGAATGTCACTTGCATTCTTGCGCCACTGTCTAGCGTGTAGAACATGGCCACGCTGTCTTCCTGCCTTTCTGGGACTAGGACGATGTTCTTCCCGATGTCCTCGCCTGAAAGCATCAGGAAGCTCCCGTTCGTCCTGACCTCGGCGAATATCGTGTCCCGGTACGCTTTGTACTGTCCTTCCAGCTTCTTCAGAAGCGTCTCCAGCTTGACGGCGCGCAGCTCCCCCGGGTCGACCCCAACCAGCAGTGACTGGGCGATCATGGAGAGCCGTCCCGTGCTGTATCCCGTGCCGTTGGCCAGGATCACGACTCCTGACTTCAGGTCCCTGATGTAGTTCATGTTGGCGGTGTAGCAGTCGACGGAGCCGCCGTGCCCGACCACCTTGTGGCCGTGGAAGCTCGGGATTATCTGGAGCCCGTAGCCGTAGGAGTCCCCACCGTAGTATTCGGCGGGCCACTTCCCGTAGGGAGTCTCCATCTTGGAAAGTGTGTCCTTGTCCACTATCCTCTTTCCCTCGAACTCGCCCCCGTTGATGTACATCTTCACGTAGTTGGACAGGTCCAAGGCATTACTCACTATCCCGCCCGCGGCTCCGCTCCCGTAGGGGACGGGTGTCGGGGTCACTTTTTGGCCCCTGATCAGATAGGGAGTGGCGACGTCTGCGTCCTGGCTGATGTCTGCCTTTTCCAAGAAAGTTCTGTTCATCCTCAGGGGGTTGAGTATCTCTTCAGTCACGAAGTCGAACCATGGCCTCCCGCTGACCTTGGCGATTACTTCGCCAAGAAGGATGTACCCCTCGTTAAGATAGAAGAGCCTCTCGCCCGGCCGCGCCTCAGCCCAGTCATCGACGTCGCTGACGAACGACTGCATGTCCCCAAGGTTTGATATCGGAAGCCAATGATGGTACTCCCCGAAGGAGCTGAAGAGCAGAACCTCCAGTGAGCCCAGGCCGGGAATCCCGCTCGTGTGGCTGAGCAGGTGATGGATTTCCACTCCCTGGAAAGCCTTGGGCTTCAGAGGGAGGAACCTTGTGACCGGGTCGTGGAAGTCAATCTTCCCCGCCTCGACCAGTCTCGCGACCGAAAGGGCCACGAAGGACTTCGTTATCGAGCCTACGCCGTAGATCGTGTGCTCCGTCGCAGGGAGCGCCGCGGAGACGTCCTTGTGCCCGAAGCCTCGAGCGTGCACCACCTCGCCGTCCTCGATGATGGAGACCGCCATGCTGGGAAGCTTGGTCTCGCTCAACTTGCTGAACGCGATACCGTCAAACCTCTCGTAGTCGAAGCTGGCCATGGTTCGCTTGTCCAAGACCACTCGATAAAGGTGCTCTCGACGATTGAAGGCCATGTCCTCATCACAGGGTCGAGTGGCGTTGGGAAATTCTAGCTGGAGTGTGCCTGGTAGCCGGCTTTCAGCAGCCCTGCGTAGTCGAAGACCATGACTCCGTCGCTGTTGCTCAAGGCATACTGGAACTGTGACTGGTAGTCGGCCAAACCCGAAGTGGCGAAGACGCCGACAGAAGCTATTATCCCGTGCCTGATGTACTGCTGCGAGGCCACACCGTAGGTCTCGAGGACCAGGAGGTCGGGTTTCAGCGGGGAGTTCATGTCTGTCGTGGTGACGGCGCTCTCGCAGCGGCAGGAGCTCAGGCCATCGAGCAGGCTCTCCTGCGTCGCGAGGCTCAGTGTCGACACGTCCAAGCTTATCCCGTCTTCGCCCAGACCGAACATGGCGCTAGGAACGGACTGCGACGAGTTGGTTACATACAGCGCGAAGAAGATCTTCAGCCCCTGCGTGTGGGACTGGTTTGCAAAGGAGCGCAGCTCGTTCCCGGTAAAGAGCAGCACCCCTGCCCTGTAGACCTGGAAGAAGATAGTGTTGAAACCATGTGAGGAGGCGAAGTTCAGCATCTCACCGAAGTTTGAACCGTTGACGACGCCGTTCCCCTGGTTGACGTAGAGGATGACGGGTTTCGCCGGGCCGCCCCGGGTCTGGACGAGCACGAAGACGACCACTACCACTAAGACTGCCCCGAGCGTGATGTAGACAGCGGTTCTGCGGGCCCCCCTTTTTCCTCTCCTGCGCATGTGCGGCCCCTCTACCACTTCTCAGAGCACTTCAAGATGAACTCGTACGCGTTCTTGTGCAGGATGCCTTCGACCTCCCGGGCTGGCAGGCCCGAATTCTTCAGCGCCTCCCTGAAACGCCCGAGCTTCGAAAGGTCGCCGAGCCCGACGGGCGTGCTCTGCATCCCAAGGTAGTCGGTACCCAGGGCGGGAAGAGACTCCCCCCCTTGCTCGATCATGCGCTTGGCGTGGAGGGTTAGCCTCTCCGGAGTGAACGGGTCACCGATGCAACTTCTGATGAAGGTGAGCCCCACGATTCCTCCGCGCTTCGCCGTCCGTCGGATGAGGGTGTCTGAGACGTTCCTCTTGCTTGTCTGTATCGCCGTGGAGTTGGAGTGGCTGAAGAAAGGGGGCGCCTCGGAGACCTCCAAGGTGTCGGAGGACGTCTTCGGAGAGGAGTGGGAAAGGTCAACCATGACCCCGAGCCTGTTAGCCATGGCGACCAGCGCCTCTCCTTCTCCGGTGAGGCCGTAGTCTTTGACGGACAGGCAGGAGGCCGCGTACTTGTTATCGTAGTTCCAGGTCAACCCTATGGAACGGACGCCGAGATTGTAAAAGACCCTCAGGTCTTCCGGCTCGCCGAGGGCCTCGCACCCTTCGATGTGCATGACGATACCTGTCGCCCTTCCCAAGCCTTCGATGTCCTCTCTCGACCTGATGATCTTCAGGTCCTTGGGGTGGAGCTCCTCAAGAGAATAGTAGATCTTGACCAGCTCGATGGCCACGTCTCTCGGGGACGCGAGGGCGGAAGAAGGAGCCCACACCCCGTACATCTTCTTCATCGCCTCGATCTTCCGGAGGTTGAGGCTGCCCACCAAGGGAAAAATCGAACCGAGGACGAGCTTCATCCCGACCCGGCGGTACTTCGGGATGTCTGCGTGCCTCCCCTTCACGTCTTCGTCGAAGGGCTTGATTTCGGCGGATCCCCCCATGAGGTAGTGGTAGCCTATGTCCTCATGGAGGTCCACAACCATGGACGGAGAGCAGCTTCGGTCTCGATTTAACTGTCTTCCGGCCGTCCTAGACAAGGTCAGCGGACGAGTTCGCCCGGCGGCTTCCGCGGGACGTAGGTGCGCTGAAGGATGTGGTTCTTGAGCTGATGCAAGCCATAGCCTTCGGTTGCCGAGACTTTGACCGGGTCGAAGTCCCTGAAGAGCGGATCCTCTTCGAGGTTGGAGCGGCCCCCGTCCGGGAGAAGGTCCATCTTGTTCAGCACCAGCAGAATCTTCCCAGGGTCGACCTCGAGCTCTGAGAGGGTCTGCCTGCAGCTGAGTAGCTTGGTCCTGATGCTGTCGATGCGCTCGCTGGCGTCCACCATCAGAAGCACGAGGTCCGCGTACCGCAGCTCGTCCAGGGTGGACTTGAACGACTCCACCAGGTAGGTGGGGAGCCTGGAGATGAAGCCGACGGTGTCGGAGAGGAGGATCTTGCTCTTCGAATTGGGGAACGTGACCATCCTAGTGGTGGTACTAAGCGTGGTGAAAAGGTTCGGGGAGGCCTCCTTGGACTCGGTAGTCAACCGGTTGAAGAGGGTGGTCTTCCCGCTGCTAGTGTAGCCTGCCAGGGACACGAGCGGGACCCCCAGCTTCCTCCTCTCGGCCGTGTGGAGGTCTCTCACCGTCCGGCTCTTCTCCAGCTTATCTTTGACGAACGCCATCTGCTTCTTCAGCGCCCTGAACTTCACGTCGACCGCGTATTCGCCCATGCCCATGAAACCTGCCTGCTCCCCCCTCACCGAGTAGCGCACTGCGTCCCTTGCCCTCGGGAGAGCGTAGCGGAGCTCTGCAAGCTGAACCTGAAGCTTGGCCTCGGTGGTCGTGGCCCGCCTTGCGAATATGTTGAGAATCAGCCGTTCTCGGTCGATCACTTGAGCGTGAGTCTTGGCGGAGAGCTTGTTCGCTTGGGCAGAAGTGACGCTCTCGTCGATGATAATCGTGTCAGAGTGGGTCTCCTCAACCAATCCCTCCAGTTCTTGGGCTTTCCCCACGCCGACGCCGTACTCCGACTTGATGATGTCCCTCTGGGTGACGACCTGACTCACCTCGTAACCGGCTGCCTTGGCCAGTTCTGCTATCTCGCGCCTGGTGAACTCGTCGGGATAGGTTACGACTATGGCCTTGCTGCCGGCTGCTGCGGTCAATGGTGCCTTCGAACCGGGTGCAGATGCTCGCATGTAAACGGTTGCCCTGCGTTCAGGCGGAGACGACGGAAGTACCCATGAACTTGTCGCTATACTTCTGCTGGTAGCCCTTCGAGACCGCCAAGCCCACGATCACGTCCAAGAGTAGGAGGAGCCAGTAGATCTTGCTGAGGTTTCGGACGAACGACTCTGCGAGGTTCGGGTTCGAGCCGGTCTTCGAGACCACCTTCAGGTGGAAGATGCGTTTACCGAAACTCGCCCCATACGTTGTCTCCATCACCATATTGTACAGGATGAAGACGAAGTACCAGACGATCGAGACGACTCCTCCGACGATGATTCCGAAGGGGGTGAAGCCGCCGATGGCCACGAAGATGGCTATTATGATGGTGAGGATAACCAACGGGATGATCACTATCAGCGCGTCCACCACGAGAGCAAGAAGTCTGTTCAGCCAGTAGGACTGGGCTTTGGAATCCTTCGTCAATGCGTCGATGCCGCTCAGAGTAGGCGTTGTCTGCCCAGTCGGCTGGGACGGAGCCGCACCAGTAGTGGCGGCCTGCATTGCAGCACCACAGCTTGGGCAGAATGTCGCTCCGTCAGGAACCGGCTTGCCGCACTTGGGGCAGAACAAGTCAGTCACTCGACTTCGGGCGTCCGAAGGGGGTTATTTATTGCATAGGAGAAGAACACACCGTGAGAGTCTACAGTAGCAATTCCAGGACGTACGCAAGGCCAAAGGCCGCCAGGGGGGCTACCAGCCAGAGGGACACGGTCTCCCCGGCGAGTCGCCGGTTAACGGCGGAGAAGGCCCGGGAGAAGGCTGCGCCGAACATTCCGCCGAGGAGGCACTGACTTATCGAGACAGGGAGGGCGAACTGGGTGCCCAGCCAGACCAGGAGGGAGCTGGAGACAAACGCTGAGAACACGCCCTGGGGACTTAGACTGAGCATCTTGTCGCCTATGCTTCCCCCGAGGGCACTCCTTCCGAATGTAACCACTCCGATTATCGCGGCCACAACCAGCAGGAGCATGACCCAGAAGATGACTTGGGTCCCGGCCATGGTGCTGCCGTAAATCATTCCGACGTTGTTCGCGCCAAACGTGTAAGCGACAGCGAGCCCGCTGACCAGGCCCCCCGCCCGATTCAACGAATCGACGGTGAGTAGGCTGAGCCTTGCGACGAAACGTGTGAGCGAGCTGTAGATTACGAATGTCAGGGCCGCGGTGGCTGCGGGGGCGACGAACCAGAAAGCGACCACAGTTCCGGCCCTGGCGGCGTTGACCGGGATGGCCGAATGCAGCGTTGCTCCAAGGAACGCGCTGACCATGATCATGCTGAAGGAGACCGGCAGGTCGATAATGGTCAGAGCCAATGTGAGGCCCAACGAGACGAGCAGGGTGGCTACCAGAATCGAGGACGTGGTCGTGGGCGCGAGGGAGCCCACGAAGGTGGTGCCCATCTTTGAACCCTCCAGCAGAGTTCCGACGAGGAGGCCTGCGACGGCGGTAAGAATGGCGGCCACGAAAGAGAGGGAACCCGACCCTCTGAGGTTCCCGATGAGGAAAGAGCTGTTGTTCCAGCCGAACACGAAGCTCAGCAGGGCAGCCAGGCCGACGAGCAGCTCATCCATACCCTTTCGCGATCAGGACCAGAAT
>Ga0187780_10000241_pt1 | contig 41679 bp, 37 predicted proteins | sample 1015_Q2_SP10_20__FD_132429 | JGI IMG/M metagenome (GOLD analysis project Ga0187780, IMG submission 132429) | Tropical peat soil microbial communities from peatlands in Department of Meta, Colombia - 1015_Q2_SP10_20_MG | ecosystem: Environmental > Terrestrial > Soil > Wetlands > Peat | place...
GTGTCTTCCTCAAAAGTGATCAGCGTTCCCGACACCGCTTCTTCTTCAAGAGGCAAATCCGGATCGGTCAAACTCGAGAGCACGCGTAGCCGAACGCGGTACTTGCCAGCGAATTCAACGGAGCGGATCTGGAGCACCTTCGAGCCCAAGCTGGCCATTTCCAGCATTTCTTCGAAAGTAACCGTGCGCAGGCGTCGTGCCTCGGGGACAATGCGGGGGTCAGTCGTGTACACGCCATCTACGTCCGTGTAGATCAGGCATTCGTCGGCCTGCAACGCAGCCGCCAGTGCAACCGCCGAGGTGTCCGAGCCGCCGCGTCCCAGCGTTGTGATATTGCCGTTTTCGTCAACCCCTTGGAACCCTGCAACGACGATCACTTGGCCACGGTCGAGCTCCGCATGCAGCCGGTCGGCATCAATCGAGCGAATCCGCGCCTTGGTAAAGGAATTGTCGGTGAGCACAGGCACCTGCCCGCCCGTATAGCTCCTCGCTTGCACACCAATGGCCTTCAGAGCCATTGACAGCAAACCAATCGTCACCTGCTCACCGGTAGCGGCCACGACGTCGAGCTCGCGCGGATCTGGGTCCGGTTGAATCTGTTTGGCCAGATCGATGAGCCGGTTCGTCTCGCCGCTCATCGCCGACACGACGACCGCGACCCTGTGTCCCGCGCGATGCCACTTGGCAACCCGGCGCGCGACGTTTCGAATGCGCTCGGCGCTGCCGACGGAAGTGCCGCCGTATTTGTGAACGATCAAGGACATAGCAGCCGGTCGCCGGGCTTCTTCGATAGTGTCAAACCGCGCATTATAGGGCGGCCCGCGCGGGCTCATCCGCCAAGAAGGTAGCCTCGCCCCGCCATTCAACGCGAACGCGTTCACCTCCGCGATCGACGAGACGAGCGTCGGGCCCAAGTCGGGCCACGTAAATCAGCCGGTCATCGCGCCAGAGTAGCGGCAGGGAGCTGCGTTCGAACTCGGGCACGCCAGCCTCCTGGAACAACTGCTTGAGCCTTTTTGACGGGCGCAGGGCGTGCGGTTTGAAGCGCTCGCCACCGGTGCGGCCTCGCACCTCCAAGGGGCGCGCGCGCAGCCACGCGGCATCAAAGCCGGTTTCGTCGGGCAAAAACCGCAGCACGCCGCCCCAGCTCGCGACCGGCAGTTCCTCCTCCCCTTGCCATCGCAACTGCTCGTGCGTCCGCTCAACGGTGTGCGGAAGTCGCAGGCAGAGCAGACCGCGATGACGGCGCACCTCGTAGGCGCCCACGCGAATGAGCATGCGACTATCACCGCGGCCGCCCAGTGCTTGCGTTAGCACATCGCGCAGCCGCGCGCGGGACGGTGACTCGATATTTGCTTGCGCCAGCCACGCGCGTAACACCAAGGGTCTGCGGTTTGGCTCCAGTGCTGCCAGTCGGTCGATGCGCAGCATGCCTTGCGGCGCATCGCGCGTACAAGACGCGAGCGCCTCCTGCGCCAAATCCTGGAGTACTTCAGCCGCCTCGCCAATGAGCTCGATCGAGCGGGCAGCGGAACGGCGAAAACCGCTGCGGATCCTCGCCAACTGCGGCATGACGTGGGCGCGAATCGCATTGCGCGCAAAGCGCGGGTCCAGATTGCTTGGGTCGCTGACACTCACAATCGCGTGGCGCGCTACGTAATCTTCGATTTCCCGGCGAGAAATTTCCAGAAAGGGTCGCAGCAGACGCACCTTCGTCCGCGCCAGATCCCGCTGCTCCGCAATGCCCGCAAGCCCGATCAACCCCGCACCCCGCAGCCACTGCAGCAAAAACGTCTCAATGCGATCGTCCGCGTTGTGCCCCGTAAGCACCGCAATTGCGCCTTCATCCCGCGCCGACTGCGCGAGCGCGGCGTAGCGCGCCTCGCGCGCGCCGGCCTCGGTTCCTCGATCGGTCGCCACATGAACGCGCGCTACCGTCAGTTCGACGCCGCGCAGGCGACACTGCCGCTCGCAGTGCCCGACCCATTCGTCGGCTTCCGGCTGCAGTCCGTGATGCACGTGCACGGCGCGCAGCGCACCAAAGCCCGCGATGCCACGATCACGCAGCCGGCAAGCCAGATCGAGCAACGCGCTCGAGTCCGGCCCGCCGCTAAATGCGATCACCAGGGGCGGCCCGGCGCTGGAGCCGCGGCGCGCGGCCGGGATCAGTTTTTTGCCCTCGCCAGGCTTGCCGCCGCCTGAGGGCGGAGCCGATTCCGTCGTGCCACCGAGAACCTCGGCGACGACCCGCTGCAATGCCGATAGCAAAACGCGATCGGCCGGGTCAGGCTTCGGCGGACGTTTCCTTGAACTTGCCATAGCCCATCAGGCGCGTATGGCGTGCCGCCAATAGGTCCTTGGTCTTTATGCCTTGAAACTGTCGTAAGGCATCGCCCAGCGCGCGCTTGAGCAGCGCCGCCATTTGCGACGGGTCGCGATGGGCCCCGCCCACCGGCTCGGCAACAATGCGGTCGACCAGGCCTAATGCTTTGAGGCGATTGGCGGTCAACCCCAGGGCCTCGGCCGCCTCGGGAGCGCGCTCAGCGCTTTTCCAGAGGATCGAAGCGCATCCCTCGGGAGAAATCACCGAGTACGTGGCGTACTGCAGCATCAGCACCATATCGGCCACGCCAATCGCAAGCGCGCCGCCGGATCCGCCTTCCCCAATGATCGTCGCGATGATGGGAACCTGAAGCTGCGACATCGCATACAGGTTGTGGCCAATGGCCTCGGACTGGCCTCGCTCTTCCGCGTCGATGCCCGGATAGGCGCCCGGCGTGTCGATGAAGGTAAACAGCGGCAGTCGAAATTTCTCCGCCAGTTTCATCAGACGCAGAGCCTTGCGATAACCCTCGGGCTTAGGCATGCCAAAGTTGCGCAGGGCGCGCTCCTTGGTATCTCGCCCCTTCTGGTGGCCGAGGACCATGACGGCTTGCCCATTTAGGCGGGCCAGACCCCCGATGACCGAAAGGTCGTCGGCAAAGCACCGGTCTCCGTGCAATTCGTGAAAGTCGGTGAAGATTTCGTTGACGTAGTCCTGCGTGTAAGGGCGCTGCGGGTGGCGCGCAATTTGCGACACCTGCCAGGGCGTGAGCTTGGCGTAGATTTCCTTGAGGAGCGCCTGGCTCTTCGTCTGAAGGCGAGCGATCTCCTCGGAAATGTCCACCGCCGAGTCGTCCTGCACGAAACGCAGCTCTTCAATCTTCGCTTCCAGATCGAAGATGGGTTGCTCGAAATCCAGAAAGCTGGTCTTGGCCGTTGCCATAGATGATCCCGTCGTCAATATTCCACTGGTACCGGATCGAGACTGCGCCACAAGAACCATGTCGCAACACTACGATATGGCGCCCAGCGCGCACCCAACTGTTTCACCTTTAGCCGTCCGGCACCACGCAACAACGCCGGCACTGCTTCACCGTCAAAATAGTGCCGGCTAACGGCTTTGAGCAAACCCAAATCATCCAGCGGCAAAACATCCGGGCGCAGCAGATTAAAGATCAAAAACATCTCGGCTGTCCAGCGCCCGATGCCGCGGATGCCCGTCAAGCGCTCAATCACGACTTCATCGGATTCGAATGCAAGTCGAGCCAGGTCGATTCGACCTTCGGCAAATTGGCGTGCCAGGTCGCGCAAGTACTCGACCTTGCGCTCCGAGAGGCCGCAGGCGCGCAGCGTCGACGCGCGTCGTTGCAGCACGGCTTCGGGCGTCATCTCGGGGCAGCGATCTGCCACTCGCGTCCAAACGGAAGCGGCGGCCTTCACGGAGATCTGTTGCCCGACAATGGAGCGCGCCAGCGTCGAGAACCCGTCGCCGCGCGAGATCAGGCGCGCCCGCGGATGGCGCGCGATGATCGACGCGAGCGTCGGATCGACCGCCTGTAATCTTCGTTTGGCCTTGGGCCAGAACACCGGTTCGACCGCAGCGGGCCTGCAGGCGGAGGCCAAGCGTGTCGCACTCTTCACTTGCGCCGCCACGTCGTGCCGCCGGGACCGTCCTCGAGCAAGATGCCCTCCTCGGCGAGCAATGCGCGAATGCGGTCGGCTTCAGCAAAATTCCGCGCCTGCTTGGCCGTCGTGCGCCGTGCCACGAGTTGCTCGACGCGCTCGGCCACCGCAAGCGTGGAACGGGCTGGGTCGGCCTGCAGAAAGGCCTCGGGTTCTTGCTGCAGCAAGCCAAGAACGCCGCCCAGCGCGCGCAACTGCGCCGCGGCCGCACCCGATTTGCTGCGGTTTACTTCCCCCGCAAGATCGAAGAGTTCGGCGACGGCTGCTGCCGTATTGAAGTCTTCGTCCATTGCGGCGGCAAACCGGAGGGCATTGACTCCATTCCAGTCGACGGCGACCGGCCCGCGGTCAAAGCCGCGCAGTGCCGTGTACAGACGGACCAGGCCCGAGCGCGCGTCGGCCAAGAGGTCCTCGGTGAAGGACATCTGGCCGCGATAGTGCGAGCGCACGAGAAAAAATCGCAGCACTTCGGCCTGATATCGCTGCAAGGCGTCGCGAATGGTCAAAACGTTTCCCAGGGACTTGGACATCTTGTCCTCGCCCATGCGCAGTGCACCACAGTGCATCCAGATGTTGGCCAAAGGGACCCCGTAGGCGCCTTCGCTTTGCGCGATTTCGTTCTCATGGTGCGGGAAAACCAGGTCAGGGCCACCCCCATGAATGTCGATCGTGCGCCCCAGAGTCGCCGCAGCCATCGCCGAGCACTCAATATGCCATCCGGGTCGCCCGGGACCCCACGCCGAAGGCCACTGCGGCTCATCGGGTTTGGCGTGTTTCCACAAGACGAAGTCCAAGGGATCGCGCTTTGCCTGTCGCACCTCGATGCGCTCGCCCGCGCGAAGTTCATCGAGGGATTTGCCCGACAGTTTGCCGTAGCCGGGAAACTTGCGCACGGCAAAATCCACGTCCCCATCGTCGGCCAGGTACGCCAGGCCGCGGCGCTCCAGCACGCCTATGAGATCGAGCATCTGCGCAATGTATTGGGTCGCACGCGGCTCGATGTCCGGACGCTCAATGCCAAGGGCGTCCAGGTCCTCGTGCATGGCCCGAATATTGCGCTCGGTAAGGGCGGAGATCTCTTCGCCGGTCTCAAGCGCGCGCCGAATGATCTTGTCATCGACGTCCGTGATGTTGCGGACGTAGGTCACGCGCAAACCGCGTGTTCTCAGCCAACGCTGCACCACGTCGAAGGCCAGCATGAGACGGGCGTGCCCCAGGTGGCAGAGGTCGTACGTGGTCATCCCGCAAACGTACATGCGTACGTGCCCGGACTCCACCGGGGTCAGTTCCTGGATCTGGCGCGTCAGGGTGTTGTAGAGGCGAACCGCCATAACGAGCGCGGCCCCACCTGAGCCCGTCGCACGTCGGTGCTAGTGCCGTCGACAGAGCCGGACCGCGTGCGTTGTTAGAATAATCAATTCATTATAACAGTGCCCGGTCCCGATCTTGCCCGCCTTTCGCTCTGTGGCACCTCCGCTGGTGGCCCTCGCCCTGCTCGCTTGGACGGCACCACTCGGTGCATCGGCGGCTGACCTTCCGTCGTCGGCGACCAATCAGGAGCCAGCGACCGCACCGGCGCCGACCCCCCCGCCGGCGGAGGCCTCGACGCCGGCTCCGCAGGCCGCGCCGACGGCGCCTTCCGCGGAGGAGCAGGCGCCTGCAGCCGCGCCAGCGGCGGCTCCCACGCCAACCGCCGCACCGGCACCGGCGGCAACTCCCGGGGCGACAACGGGGCAGGCGTCCCCGTTGGCGCCCGCCGCGGGTCCCGCCTCGCCTCCGGCGCAAGCACCCGTATCGACCGAAATCCCCGCTTTGGCTTCGCCGCCAGCGCCGGCGACAACTCCAGCCTCGACGACCGAGCAAGGCGCGCCGGCTGCCGCGCCAGCGCCGCCCGCCTCCACCGTGACGTCGCCACCGGCGTCGGGCGCACCGGCAGCGCAGGCTCCTGCCAACGCCTCGGCGCCTGCCGCGCAGCCGGCGACAGGCGCCCCACCGGCAGCCGCCTCGCCGGCGCAGGGCAGCCAGAACGCGTCCGAAACCACCGAAATGACCCCCGCGGCGCGGATCTCCGCGGCCCTGCGCAAGAGCGACAAAGCCGGTGCGCTAAAAATCGCCGACGAGTTTCTTGCAACGCATCCCCGCGACGCGCAGGTGCGATTCTTGCGCGCCGTGGTGCTGGGCGACTTGAACCGACAAAAGGAAGCAGTGGCCGCCTTGGAATCGCTAACGCAGGACTTTCCCGAGCTGCCCGAACCGTACAACAACCTGGCGGTAATACGGGCCAATGAGGGCCAGCTCGCGACGGCCGAGCGCTATTTGCAGCTCGCCATTGCCGCGCGGCCCAACTACGTCACCGCACAAGAAAATCTGGGCGACCTGTACGTTGCCATGGCTGCGGCTGCCTATGAGAAGGCGGCACAGCTCGCGCCGGCGAACCCGACTCTAAAAACCAAGCTCAACCTCACGCGCGAACTCAGCACCAAGCTGCGCAATGCGCACTAGTTCGTCTGCCGATCGCGTCTTTCCGCAACCAAGGAGTCTTTGCATGTATGCCTCTCGCCGTATCGCCTGCCTGGCCACCCTCGCCGCCGCCTTGCTCGGCTCTTCCCCGCTGCACGCGCAATCGGCCCCGACGACGGGCGCGCCTGCTGCGCAGCTCGTTACGCTCGAGACATCGGCCGGCGTCATCGTGCTCGAACTCGACGCCAAGGCCGCCCCGCGGACGGTCGCCAATTTCGTGCAGTACGTCAAGGACGGCTATTACGCGGGCACAATTTTTCATCGCGTGATCCCCGGATTCATGATTCAGGGCGGCGGCTACACGCCCGAGCGCCAGCCAAAAGCGCCGCGGCCGCCGATTGCCATCGAAAGCAATAACGGACTGAAAAACGTGCGCGGATCCGTCGCCATGGCGCGTACCAGCGACCCGAATTCAGCCACTTCGCAGTTTTTTATCAACCTCGCCGATAATGCCTTCCTGGACTACCCGGGGCGCGACGGTTTTGGCTATACGGTTTTTGGTCGAGTGGTCCAGGGCATGGACGTCGTCGAGAAGATCGGCGGCACTCCGACAAGCAACCAGAGTCCCGCATTCGCAAACCTGCCGGTTACGCCGGTGATAATCGAAAAGGTCCGGCTCGGCAAGTAACGCCGAGCGTCGCCTCGTGAGCAAGGTGCTCTCGGCGGCAGCGCAAATCGAGCAACATCGGGGAGACAGAAGCAATGGTACGACTGCACACGAATCATGGCGTGATCGGCATAGAACTCGACTCCGAGCACGCCCCCAAAACCGCGGAGAACTTCCTCCAATATGTACGTTCCGGCCATTACGACAACACCCTGTTTCACCGGGTCATCAACGGCTTCATGATCCAAGGCGGTGGCTTTGAGCCCGGGATGCGCCAGAAACCCACGTCGGCACCTATCCAAAACGAAGCGGCCAATGGGCTGCGCAACAATAAGTACACGATCGCGATGGCGCGCACTTCCGATCCGCACTCCGCCACCTCGCAGTTCTTCATCAACGTCGCGGACAACGATTTTCTCAATCACACCGCGCCCTCGGGCCAAGGCTGGGGGTATTGCGTGTTCGGCAAGGTCGTCGAGGGCGCCGACGTCGTCGACAAGATCAAGTCAGTCCGCACGGGCCGCAGCGGCGGACACCAGGACGTGCCCGAGGAAGACGTCGTCATTTTGCGCGCCGAAGCCGACGCCTGAGGCAGGGACGATGGGCGCCGACTCGCGGCCTCCGGTACCGGCACGCACTCCGACCATTGATCGGCTCGGGCTGCGAGAGCCGGTCTTCGTGTCGGATTTGCATCTTTGCGCGCAGCGCCCACGCACGCTGCAGCGCTTTTTGGAACTGCTCGAGGTGACCGCGGGGCGCGTCGCCGAACTGGTCATACTGGGGGACCTGTTCGAGTACTGGGCGGGCGACGACACCCTGCAAGCGGGCGCGGCACAGGCTCCTGACAAAGCAAGCGACGACGATCGCGTAGGCCAGCAAGTCGCGCAGGCCCTGCGCCGAACGGCCAGCGGAGGCACCGCCGTATACCTCATGCATGGCAACCGGGACCTGCTGCTGGGTGCACAATTTTTGGAGGAAAGCGGCGCGCAGCTCCTTTCCGATCCAAGCATCGCCTACCTCGGCGCGTCGGCAGAGTCTGGACATGACGGTTTGGCAACGCTGCTTTCGCATGGCGATGCGTATTGCACCCTGGATCTTCCCTACCAGGCCTTCCGACGGCAAGCGCGCGACGCGCAGTTCCAATCTGTCTTTTTGTCTCAACCGCTTGCTGTGCGCCGCAAACTCATTGGCCAGGCTCGCGAGCGCAGCGAGACCGACAAGCAGCAAATGAGCATGCAGATCATGGACGTAACTGCCGAGGCGATTGAGCAGGCGCTGCGCGCTGCGGGCCTGCGCCACATGATCCACGGCCATACCCATCGGCCGGCGCGCCACGAGTTCTTTGTCGATGGTGCACCGGCCATCCGCTGGGTGCTGCCCGACTGGGACCTCGACGCGACGCCACCACGCGGTGGAGGTTTGCGTTGGGTCAACGGCGCGATCGAGCCGCTACCCCTTTAAGTCCCGCGAATCCCGCGCAGACGATTCCCCGGCGCGAGCCTCCTTCGATGCCATGGTTTTGCGGCCCGCGCGCAAGGCGCGTGGCAGGGTCATCGCACTGGCGATGCCGCGCAAAATGTCGACTTCCGTTGCCGTCGGCCGGGCACGCAGCAACAGCCGGCGCAAGCGCGCAAGCAGGTGTTTGGGCCGTTGCGGGTCAAGGTACCCCACAGCGATCAGCGCTTCTTCAAGGTGGGCAAACATCGCTTCGGTCTGCTCGATGCTCGCAGCCGACTCGAACTGCTGCAGTTGCGTGTGGTCATCGCCGCCGCCCGGGTGTAGCGGTCCGCCGGCCAGCAATTCGCGCCGACACTCGTAGGCTACGACCTGCGTGGCCTGCGCCAGGTTGAGCGAACCGCGCTCCGGATCCGATGGAATCTGACAGCAAAGATGACAGCGCTGCACATCGAGATTGCACAACCCGGTTCGCTCCGGACCGAAAACAAATGCGACTTGCGCATTTTGAAAATAAACGGCCTGCGCGGCGCAGCGTGCCGCCTCTCGCACCTCGATCGACTGCGGTCCGAACTGCCGCGGGTAGCCACTCGTCGCGATCGCCAGTTGCACACCTTCCAGCGCCTCGGCAAGGGAGTCGAAGACCTGGGCCTGGGCGAGCACGTCATCGGCGCTTGCCGCCAGCGCGAGCGCCTGGGGTGCGGTGCGAAACTGCGGATCGCGCGGCCGCACGACATGCAATCGCGTGAACCCCATGCTCCGGACCGCGCGCGCGCACGCCCCTATGTTGCCCACGTGACTGGGGGCGACCAAAACAAACCGCACCTGTTCCCAAGGCGCACTTTTCTGCGGACCTATAGAATGCGTCTGTTGCACTTGCCCGTAAGCCTCCGTAACCGTCCCGAGGGTAGCGCGCTCCCGCCGGAGCGCCCGTTCGCATGCACCCCCTGCTCAACACCGCGGTAAAGGCCGCCCGAAAGGCCGGCGCGATCATCAATCGCGCAAGTCTTGATCTCGATCTTCTGCATGTCTCGTCCAAGGGGCATGCGGATTTTGTCACGCAGGTCGATCGGGCCGCAGAGCAGGCGATCATCGAGACGCTTTCGCAGGCCTACCCGGACCATGGATTCTTGGCGGAGGAGTCCGGCGCGCAGCGGCCGCAAAACGCGGGTGACTACACCTGGATCATCGACCCGCTGGATGGAACCACGAACTTCATTCACGGCTTTCCGCAATACGCGGTGTCGATCGCCTGTCAGCACGGTGGCCAAATCACGCAGGCGGTGGTCTACGACCCTACGCGCAATGATCTGTTTACTTCGACCCGAGGAAGGGGCGCTTTTCTGAACGACCGGCGACTGCGTGTGTCCAAGCGCACGCAACTCAAGGACAGCCTCATTGGAACGGGGTTTCCCTTCCGCAACCTGGAGAGGATCGACCAGTACTTGCAGTTGTTCAAGCAGGTCACCGCACACACCGCAGGAATTCGTCGCCCTGGCGCCGCGGCGCTGGACCTTTGCTACGTCGCCGCGGGCCGACTGGACGGATTCTGGGAATTCGGTCTGTCCCCGTGGGACGTGGCGGCAGGCAGCCTCCTTGTGATCGAGGCCGGCGGCCTGATCTCCGACGATGAGGGCAATAACGCCTACCTGCAAAGCGGAAACGTGGTTTGCGGGTCGCCGAAGATTTTTGAGCAGCTGCTGCGCCTGGTACGCGGCCTGGAGCCGAATCCCGAAATCGAGGTGGCGCCGTGAACTGGGCCTTAGCACGAGGTCTGCAGCCGCGCGTGCTGTACGCGGGCGTGGTCCTCGCGTGCTTGGCACTGGTCGGTTTCGGCGTGTTTTTGCAGGAACACGATCACCTGGAGCCCTGCCCGCTATGCATCTTGCAACGCTATGCGTTTGTCGTGGTCGGCGCGGCGGCGCTTGTGGCGACCGTGTTGCCGCGCCTTCTGGGTCGCCTCGCGGCGTGGATCGGGATCGCCATCGCGCTCTCGGGTGCCGGCGTTGGTGCGTGGCACGTCTGGCTGCAACTGCACCCGCCCGCGGTGTCCTCGTGCGGACCCAGTCTGGAGTATCTGGTGGGCAATCTTCCCCTCGGACGCGCGTTGCCGCGCATCTTCCAGGGCTACGGCGACTGCACGGCAATCGACTGGAGCTTTCTGGGCCTCACCATCCCCGCTTGGTCGCTGATCTGGTTGTTGTGCCTGGCGCTGTGCCTTGCCATAGCGCAGCGCCGCCGCTAGCGCGCGATCAGGCCGGAGTCGGTGCCGGCTCGCTTGTTGCGCGCCCCGAATAGGCTGTCCAGCAACGACGCGTGAAGTCGTAGAGCTTGCAGCGACGCGCCGTATCAAAGTACCAGCGCCACGAAAAGCGCTGGATCACAATGCGTTGCGGCAGAAGGTCCTCGAGCAGTTTCTGGGCCTTCTTGAGCCGATATAGCGGAATGCTCATGTCCAGGTGATGGGCCGTGTGCTCCATGATGTGGTGCACGACCGCACCTATGCGAAACGGAAACGTCAGGTGCACCGTGGTCGAGATAAACGGCTGGGCACGCGCCCAGTCTCCCCGATCGTCGTACCACGACACCTTCACGTGCGTGTGGTGCACGTACACCACGAAACCGATCATGGAGCACCAAAACAGAAACGGCACCACCAGACCGCAGACCAGAACTGGCACCATCGACTGTCCGGTCGCAATGGCTGCGGCAACCAAAGCGCCGAGCCACACCACACCGAAGGCCGAGACCAGCAAACAGTCCCAAAGAAAAATCGATCGGCGCGTGCCCATGTACGCCTTGCTGGGGAAGAACATGCGCAACCACCAGATCTCGATCACGTAATACAGCCCCGGTGCCCACCCGCTGCGATAGACGCGATCGAGCAGCTGCTTCCACAGCGGCAGCGCCTCGAATTCCTCGCGCGTTAGCGGCGCCCATACAAAATCAAAGCCTTTGAGGTTCGTGTAGCCGTGATGCACGACGTTGTGGCCGACATCCCACAGGCTGTAGGGCGTTATCGAAGGCAAAAATGCGATCCGCCCCAGCACGCGGTTCAGACCGCGGTGCGGCGTGAGGCTCTGATGGCACGCGTCGTGACCGATGATGAACAAACGCCCGATCACGAAGCCCGCGGCCACGCCGAATGCAAGTTTGGCAAGCCATCCCGAAACCAGCACGGTCGCCGCCAAGGCGGCGAACAGCAACGCGTAATCAAATAGCAGCAGGACGATGGGGTAGAACGTCGTGCGCTTGCACAGCGGTTCCAGCCAGCGGCGCATCACTTTGCGATGCGGTAGCGGCGCGGTAGTCGCAATCGGGGTCAGTCGATCAGCAGAGGCTTCGTTCGAATGAGGTTTCATAGGTTCCGGAAGAAAACCGCGCACCGCATCAGATCGTCGGCGCCGTAATCCCCCCGTGCGTCCGCCGATAAAGAGGGACGCTTCGCAGCCGGGGGGGCGCAAGGCCACAATTTGACATTCTAGCCCGCCAATGTTTCGGCGGGTTGTCTGTAAAAGCGAGAAATTGGCAAAGACATTCGTTCGATACGCAATGAGAGGCGCCCCGCGAAGCCCTCAACCTGCCATTTTACCGTAGCTCCGGTACGATCTTGACTTTAAAGTCCATCGGCGCACCCTTTTTTTGGCGCCGCCCAGGGACGCTCCGGCGACCCGGTCAATCCGGAAATTCGTAAATAAAACAGCCTTTTAGAGCGTGTCTTCGCTCGCTTTTTTACGAAATCACCACAAAATCCTCTCCCAGCCGCAACATCGTGTCCGCGCAACCCATGCCCTCGTCTTCTCAGCCCAGCGGCGCCGAGGAGATTGCCGCGCACACGCCCGTCATGCAGCAGTATCTGCGCATAAAGGCGCAGTACCCCGGTGTGCTCGTTTTTTACCGAATGGGAGATTTTTACGAGCTCTTTTACGACGACGCTCAAAAAGCCGCCGGTCTTCTGAACCTGACCCTTACCGCACGCGGCGTTTCGGCGGGAGCCCCGGTTCGCATGGCAGGTGTTCCTGCGGTGAGCGTAGAGCAGTACCTTGCGCGCCTGGTTCGTCTGGGCGAATCCGTCGCCATATGCGAACAAGTCGGGGACCCCGCGACCGCACGCGGTCCGGTGGAGCGACGTGTGGTGCGCATAGTCACGCCCGGCACACTGACCGAACAAAGCCTCTTGCCGGCCAAAGCCGACGCGGCACTGGCGGCAATCTGTTTTTCGACCGGCCCGGACAACCGGGTGGCGATCGCCTGGATCGTTTTGGCCAGCGGGGACTTACGGCTTACAACGACGACCGGCGAGGAGCTGCAATCGGAGCTTGCCCGCATCAGCCCGGCCGAGATCGTCATCGCTCAAGGCCAGCGGGCGCAGCTCGGGACCTCGGTGCCGGTGCATCCGGCGCCTGACTGGCACTTCGCCGCGCAACGCGGCGAGCAACTGCTGTGCACTGCGCTGGGGGTGTCAAGTCTCAGGGCCTTTGAACTGCATAACGATGCCCTCGCCTTGAGCGCGTGCGCGGGACTGCTCGAGTATGTGCGGCACACGCAGGGCCAGCCGGTTGCGCACCTGAGCAAGCTACAAGTCGAATCGAAATCGGACTTTGTTGGCCTGGACGCCGTGACCCGGCGCAATCTCGAGCTCACCGAGGCCATCCGAGAGGCCGACGGACCGACCTTGCTGTCGGTTCTCGATCACTGTGCAACCGGCATGGGCAGCCGCCGTTTGCGCCACGCGCTGCACCACCCATTGCGCGAGGCCAAAGACGTGCGCGCACGCCACGACACGATCGAATCCCTCGTTCAGGAAGACCTGGCCGGACGCGTGCTCTCTGCGCTCGCTCCCGTTCCGGATCTGGACCGGATTGCGAGTCGCATCGCGTTGCGATCGGCGCGGCCGCGCGAGCTCGCGGCACTGCGCGACTGCGCGGCCGCCCTCGCGCAGGCGACCCGGCTTGTCGGTGGTCTGCTCGCCGACAGCACGCGCGCACTGGCTGCAAACGTCTCGCTCTCGGGCGCACTCGTGCAGCGCCTGGCCGAGGCGCTGCTGCCCGAGCCTGCATACAGCCCGCGCGACGGCGACGTGATGAAGCACGGTTTTGATGCGGAGCTCGATGAGCTGCGCGCTTTGCGCGACAACGCCGGTGCGTACCTCCTGGAGCTCGAAGGGCGCGAGCGGGCGCGCACGGGTATTGCCAACCTGCGCGTCGAGTACAACCGCGTCCACGGCTTTTACATCGAAGTTACCAACGGCCAGACCGACAAGGTGCCGCAGGACTATCGGCGCCGGCAGACCCTGAAGAACGCGGAGCGCTACATCACGCCGGAACTCAAGAGTTTTGAGGACCGCGCGCTCTCGGCGCAGGAACGGGCCCGCAATCGCGAAAAAGAGCTATTCGACGCCCTGCTGCTCGAGTTGCAAGGGCACGTTGCCGGGCTGCTGCGCAACGCCGAGGCGGTGGCCACGCTCGACATGCTCGCCGCGCTCGCGCTGCACGCGCACAGCGCTTCGTGGGTGCGCCCCCAAATCGTCGAGGAGCCCGGTCTGCGCATCGAAGGGGCTCGCCATCCCGTGGTCGAACGCGCGCTCGAAGACTACACCCCCAACGACTGCCATCTGGGCCCCGAGCGGCGCATGCTGATCATCACGGGACCGAACATGGGCGGCAAATCGACCTACATGCGTTCCGTGGCGCTCATCGCCCTGCTCGCGTACTGCGGCAGTTTCGTTCCCGCGGCGCGGGCGCAGATCGGACCTGTGGACCGCATCCTCACGCGCATCGGTGCCGCCGACGATCTTGCCCGCGGCGCGTCGACTTTCTTGGTCGAGATGAGCGAAGCGGCCGCAATCTTGCATAACGCCGGGCCGCAGAGCCTTGTGCTGATGGACGAAATCGGACGCGGCACATCGACCTTCGATGGCATGGCGCTTGCAGCGGCCATCGTTCGCGCGCTGGTCGAGGACAACGGGTGCTTGACGCTGTTTGCGACCCACTACTTCGAGATCACTGCCTTGGCCGCGCGCCTGCCGGGAGTTGCCAACGTCCACGTAGCAGCGACCCAAAGCGGCGACAAACTCGTGTTCTTGCACCAGGTTCGAGAGGGTCCGGCCAATCAGAGTCACGGCCTGGCCGTCGCCGCTCTGGCGGGGGTGCCGCGCGGGGTGATTGAGCACGCGCGCGAGCTGCTCGCGCAGCTCGAACGCGGCCAAAACGTCGGCGGCGTGCAGCTCGACTTGTTTGGCCCGCCTCGCGCCACAAAACCGGTTGGGGACCTGCCCACCCAAATCGGTCCCGTGGAACCCGCGCCCACGCCGCCCGACCCGCTGCGCGCGCGCCTGCGGCGCGTAGAACCCGACCAATTGACGCCCAAAGCGGCGCTCGAACTGCTCTACGAATTGCAGTCCCTGGTTCGCCCGGCGGCTGATTCAAAATCGCATTGACGAACGCCGCCAATCCCCTGAAACGTCTCGGAGCCGTGCGCGTGAGCGATTTTCTCGCGCGCTACTGGCAGCGCGAGGTGCTTTGCGTCCGCGAGGCAATCGCGGATTTTGCGAGCCCGGTCACGCCTTCACGTCTGTTTGCGCTTGCGCGCGACCCTCGGGTCGAATCGCGCTTGGTGAGCGCGTTTGCAGGTCGGTGGAAGTTGCGGCCCGGTCCCATTCCCAAAGCGGCGCTCCCGCCCCTGCGACGACCCGGCTGGACCTTGCTTGTGCAAGGAGTCGATCTGCACGACGCTGCGGTTTGGTCGCTTGCGGCGCGTTTTCGGTTTCTGCCGGCGGCATGCTTCGACGACGTGATGATCAGCTTCGCGAGCGACGGTGGCGGCGTCGGTCCCCACGTCGATCAATACGACTTTTTCTTGCTCCAGGCGCAGGGGCGGCGCCGCTGGCGGGTCGCGACCGACTTTGACCCGCAGCCCCTCGCGGGCGTTCCTCTGCGGCTGCTCGCGAAGTTCCGACACGAGCACGAGTGGGTACTGGAGCCGGGCGATCTGCTCTACCTGCCGCCGGGTGTCGCGCACGAGGGCGTTGCGCTCGGGCAAAGCATCACGATCTCGATCGGATTTCGCGTGCCCGCGCGGCAAGAGATTCTGGAGGCGTGGTATGACTACCAGACGCACAGTGCGCCGCGCATCGGTTACCTCGCGGAGCGCGCGCGCAGCCCGAGGACGTCGCCGGCTCGCTTGCCATCGACCCTGGTCCAGAGCGCGCTGCGCGAACTGCGCCGTGCCCAACCGGGTCGCTCCGATCTTCGACGCGCCTTGCTCGAACACTTGAGCGAGCCCAAGCCCGCGGTCGTGTTCGCCCGGCGACGGGCCGCCGCGGACAGGGCCCGCTTTGCCGCTGCGGCACGCCGACGCGGTCTTTTGCTCGACATGCGCACGCGCATGCTCTACGACGGCGCGCATATCGCAATCAACGGCGAAATTCAACCGCAGCTGCGCCGGGAAGCGCGCAACCTGCTGCACAGGCTGGCCGACCGCCAGCAGTTACCGGCAGGGGCCTTCGACGGCATCGGGGCCGCGAGCGCGCGCGTCCTGTTATCCCTTTTCCATGAGTGGTACCGGTCGGGTTGGTTACATCTTGCCGCCAAATAGGGATGCCGGCCTCGCTAACCTGAAATGTTGCATTGCGCAAGCTATAATCCCGCTCCGGGGAGTTTGCGGCCTGCGCTCGGCGATGGGCCACACACCGGTGTTGTTCTCCGCGGTTGACTCGCCAAGGGTACTGTCTGCTGTTTTCATCCAATAGAAGGGAATACATCGTGAAGAAATTGCTGCTTGCCGCTTCGTTGTCAGTGGCCGCCTTGGCCGCCTGCGAAAAACCTGCGCCACCGCCTCCGCCGCCACCCGCTCCGGCTGCGGCCCCGGCGCCTGCTCCGGCGCCGGCTCCGGCTGCCGAGTCGGGAGGTGCCGCTCCGGCAGCGCCGGCCATGGCTCCTAGCGAGATGAAGAAGGACGAAAAGAAGTAATCCGCGCCAGCGCGCGAAAAAAAGGCCGGCGCAAGCCGGCCTTTTAGTTTCTGGCTGTTCGCAGGTCGCGCCGGTCGTCGAAGCCGCCGGGACTCAGCGCAGTTGCTCCATGATCTGATCCAAGATGCGGCCCGCAGTCGGACTTGTATCGACCTTGCCGTCGTGGTCCTGAACTTCCACGGCCGTGGTAGTTCCATTGGCACTCATGACGATGCGAAACTGCTGCTCGGGAATCTTGGCATCGGAATTGAACACGCGATCCCACCAGCTGCGCTTCTCGCGCTCGGCAGCCTCGTACTCGGGATCGAGGTAGCGCACGGTGTACGTGCTTTTATCGCGCACGCGATCCTCGATCGTAAAGCCGCTGCGATCGAGCGCAATACCAACGCGCCGCCAGGTGTGATCGAGGCTGTCCTCGACCTGCAGGGTGACCACGCCCCCGACCGTCACTTTGTGCACGCGCGCGTCCGTGTTTGACGTCGCCACGGCGGCCGTCGTCACCGCGGCGGCGGCGGGCGCCGCGGGCGAGGCATCCGAGGCCCGCGCCGCATTGGCCGGCGCAGCAGTCGCAACCTGCGCGGGGGGCGCCGCGCTAAAGCGCAACGCCACGCGCTGGAGCATTTCGACCTCCAGATCAGGACGTGAAGGCACCCACTGCCACTTGGTCTGCTCGCGCGTCGGCGTGGTATAGATCTCTTCCATCCCGCGCTGATTGATCGTGATTTCCGCCGTGTTATTCGGCATGCGCTCAATGAGCGCGCGGTACTGGTGGCGCTCTCCGGTGGTGTAAACCGAGCCAAGAAATTTTTGCAGCGCGTTGCGTATCAGACCCTGGTCCATCACCGGGTGCTCATAGGCCCAGTCCGTCTCAAGCACTCCCAGGCGCGGTTCGTCCTTGGCGATCTTGTATCCCATGCTGACCCACATGTCCTTGACGGTCGCATAGGCCACCTCCGGCGTCGTGTCGACCGCAAGCCAGCTCTGATTGCCGTCGCGCACGATGCGCGCGCCCACGACCGTCGGGGCAACCTCCGCTCCGGCAGGCGCAGCCGCCTTGGGGGCGTTCGCGTCGGCTGCTTGGTTGGACGCGCCCGCGGTGGCATCGCCCGGTTTGGCCGCGTTCGACGCCGTTGCCGCCGGCTTGGGAGCCGACGCGGTGCCAGGCAGGTTGTAGCGATCGTCCTTGGGAAATTGCGACAGATCCGGCGGCACCTCCAGCGGCTCTTGGCGCGGCTGGGCCTTGCGATAGTCGTACGCTTCGTCGTCTTTGCCAAAATGCAGCCACGAACAGCCGCTCAGTGTCGGTGCGCCGAGCAGACAAGCCAGCGCCACCGCCGCAAGGCCGCCGTGCCGCCCAAATCTCAAAATCCCCTGCACCGTATTACCCCCGAAAAAATATTGGTTCGATGTCACGAGCCCGAAAGCTCATCGATTCGGGCGGGCCGCGCCGGCGCCCGCCGTGCGCCCGCAACGGCACCGCATCGGAGCGTCACTCCACTCCGGCTTCGCGCAGCGCACTCGACACCGCTTCTTGGCCCGACGCCGAAAGTGGCACAAGCGGCAGCCGAATCCCGGTACCGATGCGACCCATGCGCGCCAGCGCCCACTTGGTGGGCGCAGGGCTGGGTTCCACAAACAAGCGCAGATGCAAGGGCATCAGCCGTTCGTTGATGGCGCGCGCCCGTTGCACTTCGCCAGCCAAGGCGGCCGCGCACATCTGACTCATGGCGCGCGGCATCACGTTGGCGGTGACCGAAATGACACCCTGCCCGCCCAGCAACATGAAAGCCAGGGCGCTGTCGTCATTTCCGCTGTACTGGGCGAAGTTCTCTGGTCCCCGACGGCGCATCTGCACGACCCGCGACAGATCCCCGCTCGCGTCCTTGATCCCTACGATCCCGGGCACCTGCGTGAGGCGCAGCGCAGTTTCAACCGACAGATCCGCGACCGTGCGCGAGGGAACGTTGTACAAAATCATCGGCAAGTCGACCGCCTCGGCGATCGCGCGGAAGTGCCGGTACATCCCCTCCTGGTTCGGGCGGTTGTAATAGGGCACGACCTGCAGACTGGCGTCGGCTCCGACGCGCTTGGCATGTGTGGTGAGTTCGATTGCTTCGCGCGTGGAATTGGCCCCCGCGCCCGCGATCACTTTGATTCGACCGGCCGCCGCTTGCACGGCGACACGGATCAGCTCCACGTGTTCGGCCGGGTCGACGGTCGCGGACTCTCCGGTCGTGCCGACGGCCACGATCGCGCTGCTGCCCTCGGCCACGTGCCAATCGATCAAACGCCGATAGGCGTCCCAATCGAGCGAAGCATCCTCGCGCATCGGAGTAACGATCGCGACCAGACTACCGGTGATCATGCCCAAGCCATCCTATACATCGATACAGAGCCGCCGCAGCCCGGCCGCGCCCTGCCAGGCCTGTCTGGTGCCGGGCGCACCAAGGCCAAGCGAGTCATTTTACACTCCACCGCGGCCCGCACCCGCGGCGCGTCCCTTCCGCGTGCTGAGCGGGGCGGTCAATCGGAACTAGGTGTACCCAAGCCCCATGGCTTCGCGCACATCGCGCATCGTTTCTTGCGCGACCGCACGGGCCCGGTCGCACCCATCGGCAACGATGGAGCGCACGAGCGACGGATCGTCCAAGAATGGCTGCGCGCGCTGTCGCCACGGCTCCTGCTCGGCAATCATCGCGTCGATCAGCGGCTGCTTGCATTCCAGGCAGCCGATGCCTGCTGTCCGACAGCCCTTTTGCACCCAGGATTGGGTCGCTTCGCCCGAGTACACGAGGTGCAGCTGCCACACCGGACAGCGGTCCGGATCACCCGGGTCGGAGCGACGCACGCGTGCCGGGTCCGTCATCATCTTTCGGATTTTCTCGGTGAGCGACTTGGGGTCCTCGCGCATCGAAATATCGTTGCCGTAGCTCTTGGACATCTTCTGGCCGTCCAGGCCGGGGAGCCGCGGCGAACTGGTGAGTACCGAGTCGGGCTCGACCAGTATCAGGCGGCGCGCGCCCTCCAGGTACCCGAACAAGCGCTCGCGATCGCCGTGCGAGAGGCTTTGCAACTGCGCAAGGAGCGCATGGCCCTGCTCGAGCGCCTGCCCGTCGCCGTGCTCCTGGTAGCGCGCGCGGAGTTCCAGGTACAGCTTGCCGCGGCGGGCACCGAGCTTCTTGACGGCCGAAAGGGCTTTTTCCTCGAAGCCGGGTTCGCGGCCGAAGAGGTGATTGAAGCGGCGCGCGAGCTCGCGCGTCATCTCGATGTGCGGCACCTGGTCTTCACCAACCGGCACGAGGTTGGCGCGGTAAATCAGGATGTCCGCGGCCTGCATCAGCGGGTAGCCCAGAAAACCGTACGTCGACAGATCGCGCTCGCGCAGCCGCTCCATCTGGTCCTTGTAGGTCGGCACGCGCTCGAGCCAGCCCAAAGGCGTGGACATCGCCAGCAACAAAAAGAGCTCGGCGTGTTCCGGCACGCGCGACTGGATGAAAACGGTGGCCTTGGCCGGATCGATGCCAGCGGCAAACCAGTCGATCAGCATGTCCCAGACGCTGCTCTCGAGCACCTCGGGCGTGTCGTAGTGCGTCGTGAGCGCGTGCCAGTCGGCGACGAAGAAAAAGCACGGATGCTCGTCTTGCATGCGCACCCAGTTCTTGAGGGCGCCATGGAAGTGACCGATGTGCATGGCGCCGGTCGGGCGCATACCAGACAAAACGCGATCGGCAAACATGATCGTGCCGGTCGGCGCTGCGCGCCAACCGCAAGGCTCCCGCAAAAAATGGAAACACCCCAGTCTAGCAGCGCCGCAGCCAGCGAAACTTCAGGCCAAGCCAAGCGGCTCCAGGCGACCGCGCCCGACGCGCACGACGGTCGGCACCGGCGCGGACAAATCGATCACCGTGGTGGTTTCGACACCGCAGCCGCCGGCATCGAGCACCACGTCGAGTTCTCCATCGAGACGGTCGCGGATCTCCTCTACGTCGTTCAGCGGCAGCGCATCACCGGGCAAGAGCAGGCTCGAGCCGATCAGAGGCTGGCCCAAGGCGTGCAGCAGCTGCAGCGCCACAACGTGGTCGGGTACACGTATGCCAATCGTTTTGCGCGAAGGATGCGACAGGCGCCTGGGCACCTCACGGGTGGCCTCCAAAATGAACGTATAGGGTCCCGGGGTTGCCTGTCGCAACATCCGATAGGCGACGTTGTCGACTCGTGCGTAAGCGGCGATTTCCGAGAGGTCGCGGCACAACAGACTCAGCTGGTGGCGCTCGTCGATCTTGCGCAGGCGCCGAATCCGATCGACGGCCGGCTTGTCATCGAGATGACACGCGAGCGCGTAGCACGAGTCCGTAGGGATGGCCGCAATGCCGCCCTCGGCCAAAATGCGCGCGGTTTGCTGCAGCAAGCGCAGCTGCGGATTTTTCGCGTGGACCGCGAAGTACTTTGTCATGTGGGGGGCGCGCGAACACGCGCGCGCGAGCAAACTGAGCGCGCATGGTAGCGGCAGCGGGACGCGAGATGCGCAACGGCTCCCACGCCAAAAGCCCCGCCATTCCGGCCCGCGCGCCGCGCACCGGCGACGGGCAGCCCCGACTCGGTCCCGCGCCTAGTGGCGCACGATCTGCGAGTACAAGGGCCGGGAATCGCCCAAATGACAGCGGTGCGACGCCTTGGCCACCGCGGCGGCCAGCACCTGCGCACGCAACTCCAACGGCGCATCGATGAGCCTGGTGGCCCAGGTTGATGGCACCTCACGGTAATGACGGCGATCCGGCCGGTAGGTCAGCTCGCGCCAGCCCTGTTGTACAAGCCACCGCCACAGGTCATCGCTCATGCCCGCCTGGATTGTCATGCGCACATCATCGCAGACGATGCACGCACCAATCGCGGGCTTGGGCCCGCGACGCGGGCGAGCGCGCTCTTTTTGCAGACTCAAAAATCCCCGAACCCGATTGCGTAGCGACGCGATCACGACTGTCTCTCTCCAGCAAATTGCCGCCGCGGCGCCTTGGAAGTCATGCGTCTGCGTGCAGCACGGCGAGACCAGAATAGCTCCTGCGTAAAGCACTCGGCATCACGTTTATCGACTATTCAGGTTCAAGAAAGGCTTTTCTCGCGTATTTCAAACGGCTTAGCGTCCCGGGTTACTGCTCGGCCGCGCCCTGGTCTGTTGCGGGGCAGTGACAAGCATGGCGAGCCGCCGCAAACCGGTGCAGGGCGCGCGCCGCAAGCCACCGCCTACAATCATGATTTCCGAGGATTTGTGCATCGCCACTTGCAACCCGTTGGTGCGGGTTGGGTCCGCGCGAGCACGCGAAGCGAGGGATGTTGTGGCGATCTATCGATTGGGGGAGCGCCGGCCGCAGATCCACCCAAGTGCCTACGTGCACGAAAGCGCCGTGCTGATCGGTGCGGTGGTGCTCGGGGCGCGAGCCAGCATTTGGCCATGCGCAGTGCTTCGGGCCGACAACGAACCCATCGAAATCGGGGAAGAGACCAATGTCCAGGACGGGTGCGTGCTGCACACCGACCCCGGCCTGCCGGTACGCGTGGGCATGCGCGTTTCCGTCGGGCACCAGAGCATGCTCCATGGCTGCATGATCGGCGACGGCTCGCTCATCGGCATACAGGCCGTCATACTCAACGAATGCGTGGTCGGGAGAAACTGCCTGATCGGCGCAGCCGCACTGCTCACCGAACGCAAACAAATACCCGACGAAAGCATGGTCGTGGGCGCACCCGGCCGGGTCCTGCGCGCGCTGCGGCCCGAGGAAATCGAGCACATGGCGCGAAATGCGCTCGAATACGTGCGCCGGGCGGCCTTATTCGGCGCCGAACTGCAGCGCCTGGCTTGAGGCGATCCGGTCGGCGCTTTCCTCGGCGCTGCCCGTAACGGGCACAAACTGAAAGAACGTCTCGTCGGCGCGCATCATGTGAAGCTCGCCGCGAGCCCGCTCCTCGATGGCCTCGCGACCCAGACGCAAACTCGCGAGTTCGGCGCTCAGTGCCTGATTGCGGGTCTGCAGTGCAGCATTGCTCGACTGACGAACGTCGAGTTGCCGCTGCAGATCCCACACCCGCAACCAGCCGCCGTGGCCCAGCCACAGCGGCCATTGGATCGCCAGCAGCAGCGCGCCCAGCAGCATCGTTAGGCGGTTCATGCGCGAGGCGTCTTCGGGAGGAAAGTCGGTCAGAAGATCAGGTTGTAATAGGCGCTCCGGCCCGCGTAGTGCGCCACCTCGCCCAGATCCTCCTCGATGCGCAGCAGCTGGTTGTACTTGGCCATACGGTCACTGCGCGAAAGCGACCCGGTCTTGATCTGCATCGTGTTGGCCGCCACCGCGATATCGGCGATCGTCGAATCCTCCGTCTCGCCGGAGCGATGACTGATCACCGTCGTGTAGCCGGCGGTTTTGGCCATTTCGATTGCCGCGAATGTCTCCGTCAGCGTCCCGATCTGGTTGACCTTGATGAGCACGGAGTTGGCGATCGAGCGGCGTATGCCTTCGCGCAAGATGCGCGTGTTCGTTACGAAAATGTCATCGCCAACCAGCTGCACCTTTGCACCCAAGCGCTGAGTCAACACCTCCCATCCGTCCCAGTCGTTTTCCGCCATGCCGTCCTCGATCGAGATGATGGGATAGCGTTCACACCACTGCTCGAGCAAGTCGGTGAACTCGCGTGAACTCAGGTTCAGCCCTTCGGCGCCGAGCCAGTACCGGCCGTCGCGGTAGAACTCGGAACTGGCGCAATCGAGCGCCAGCGCAATCTGCGAACCGGCCTCAAAGCCCGCATCGCCGATCGCATCGAGGATCAGTTTGATCGCCTCTTCGTGACCCTGGACGCGGGGCGCAAATCCACCCTCGTCGCCCACTGCCGTGGTCAATCCACGATCGCGCAGGCGCCTCTTGAGGGCCTGGAACACCTCGGCGCCGTAGCGCAACGCTTCGGCAAAGCTCGGTGCGCCCACCGGCACGATCATGAATTCTTGGACATCGAGATGATTGTCGGCGTGCGCCCCGCCGTTGATCACGTTCATCATCGGCACGGGCATCTGCAGCGCGCCCACACCGCCCAGATAGCGGTACAGCGGCAGACCCGATTCCTCCGCGGCCGCCTTCGCAACCGCGAGCGAGACGGCAAGCGTCGCATTGGCGCCCAAGCGCGACTTGTTCTCGGTCCCGTCGAGGTCGATCAAAGTGCGATCGACGAACGCCTGTTCGAAGGCCTCCAGTCCCATGATGGCCTCTGAAATTTCGGTATTCAGATGCTCGACGGCGTTTTGCACGCCCTTGCCCAGATAGCGCGATTTGTCGCCGTCGCGCAGCTCCACGGCCTCACGCGAACCCGTCGAGGCGCCACTGGGAACCGCGGCCCGTCCCATAACGCCGCTTTCGAGCAAAACGTCGCACTCGACCGTCGGGTTGCCGCGCGAATCGAGGATTTCGCGGCCGACGATATCAACAATGGCGCTCATACATTGCCCTTTTCTCTAGTGAAATTCTTCTTCGAGGAAGCCACGCGCCTTGACAATCCGATCAATCTCGACCAGGGACGTCAGCAGGGCGCGCATGTGTTGCAGCGGCACGGCATTGGGACCATCGGATTTGGCGTTCGCCGGATCGGGGTGGGTCTCAAGGAAGATCCCGGCCACACCGCTCGCAACCGCCGCGCGCGCCAGCACCGGCACGAACTCGCGTTGGCCGCCGCTACTGGTTCCCTGGCCGCCGGGCAGCTGCACCGAATGGGTGGCATCGAACACCACCGGACAGCCCGTCTTGCGCATGATCGCGAGCGAACGCATGTCGCTCACCAGGTTGTTGTAGCCAAACGAGGCCCCGCGTTCGCAAACCAGGAACCGGTTCTCGTCCAAGCCGGCCTCGCGCGCGGCGGTGCGCGCCTTTTCGGCTACCTGGATCATGTCTGCGGGAGCGAGAAACTGGCCCTTCTTGATATTCACCGGCCGTCCGCTGCGGGCGCAGGCGTGGATGAAGTCCGTCTGTCGGCACAAGAAGGCCGGTGTCTGGATGACATCGACCACGGATGCGACGGGATCGATTTCCTCCTCCGTATGTACGTCCGTGATCACCGGCACGCCGACTTCGCTGCGAACCTTCGCGAGCACGCGCAATCCCCTGTCGATCCCCATGCCGCGAAACGACCCGCCCGAGCTGCGGTTGGCCTTGTCGTAGCTCGCCTTAAACACCAGATTCACCCCCAGAGCGGCCGTGACCTCCTGCAGGTGCGAAGCGATCCGCAGCGTGAGCTCCTCGCTCTCGACGACGCAAGGGCCGGCGATCACGAACAGCGGACGGTCCAGCCCGACTTCGAACCCGCATAGCCTCATGAGCACGCCTTCACCGCAAGGCGCCCGGACCGCGGCCGCGCCGGGTCATGCGGCGACCTTGTGCAATGGTGCGTCTAGACGTCTTTGCCGAAACGCGATCGCTGCCGCGATAAAGGCGGTAAAAAGCGGATGTCCCCCGCGGGGCGTCGAGGTGAACTCGGGGTGAAACTGCACACCGATGAAAAACGGGTGCGAGGGCAGCTCCATGATCTCCGGCAGGTTCTCGGTGGGAGTTCGCGCGCTCATGCGCAGCCCCTTGGCCTCGAGCTGCGCGACGTAGCGGTTGTTCACCTCGTAACGGTGCCGATGGCGCTCGTTGACCTCCGCGCCATAGATCCGGTAGGCGAGCGTGCCCGGCTCCACGGGGCAACGCTGCGAACCCAGGCGCATCGTTCCGCCCAGATCGGATTCTTCCGATCGCAACTCCGTGCGGCCCGACCGGTCGAACCATTCGGTGATCAGGCCGACGACCGGATGCGCGGCGTCGCGTTCGAATTCGGTGCTGTTGGCCCCCGTCAGGCCGCAGACGTTGCGCGCAAATTCAATCGTCGCCAGCTGCATGCCAAAACAAATTCCCAGGTACGGCACGCCGTTTTCGCGCGCATACGCGATGGCTTGAATCTTGCCCTCGGCGCCGCGTCGGCCGAAACCACCCGGCACCAGGATCGCGTCCAGGTGCGATAGGTCCGGCAAGCCGCGCTGCTCGATGAGTTCCGCGTCGACGTACTCGATACGCACCCGGGTGCGCGTATGGATGCCTGCATGAATCAGCGCCTCATTGAGCGACTTGTAGGAATCCGACAGCTCGACGTATTTGCCGATCATGCCGACGCGCACCTCGCCGTGCGGGTGCTCCAGTGCTTCCACGAGCCGCTCCCACGCGCACAGGTCGGCCGGTCGGGCCATGATGTTGAGCTTGGAGCAGACGATCTGGTCAAGACCCTGCCCGTGCAGCATCGAGGGAATCTTGTAGATGGAGTCGGCGTCCCACACCGAGATCACCGCATCGAGCACGACATTGGAGAACAAGGAAATCTTCGAGCGTTCTTCGTCGGGAATCGGCCGGTCCGCCCGGCACAGCAACACGTCGGGCGAAATGCCGATCTCGCGGAGCTTCTGCACACTGTGTTGCGTTGGCTTGGTCTTCAATTCGCCCGCAGCCGGAATAAAGGGCACCAGAGTCAAGTGCACGAAACACGCGCTCGCCGTGCCCATGCGCAGGCTCATCTGGCGAACCGCCTCGAGAAAGGGCAAGGACTCAATGTCGCCGACCGTGCCGCCAATCTCGACGATGGCCACGTCCACCGGTGCATTGCCCGCTCCTCGCGCGCCGCGTTCGATGAAATCCTGAATCTCGTTGGTAATGTGCGGGATGACCTGGACCGTCTTACCCAGATACTCGCCGCGGCGCTCCTTGCGGATCACCGAGTCGTAGATCTGGCCGGTGGTGAAATTGTTCACGCGTCGCATGCGCGACGAAATAAAGCGCTCGTAGTGCCCCAGGTCGAGGTCCGTCTCCGCCCCATCCTCGGTGACGAATACCTCGCCGTGCTGGAACGGGCTCATCGTGCCCGGATCCACGTTGATGTACGGATCGAGCTTGATGAGTGTGACAGTCAGGCCGCGCGATTCCAGGATCGCGCCGAGGGAGGCGGCCGCAATTCCCTTCCCCAGGGATGAGACGACGCCACCGGTGACGAAGACGTACTTGGTCATAGTCCGCCCGTTCGCAGCTTCGACAAGCTCTGACGCGAACGCGCACGTTGCCGGTAAAGTCGCAGTATACCGGTACCGCGGCCGGGCCACTACCCGCCGTGCCGTCCGCGGCCGCGCACGGCGGCCGGCGCTGCGTTGAGGTGAAGTCTTCTACAAGTCCGCCAGCACGTCGCGCAGTTTTTCGACGATCTCGTCGACGTGTTTTTTCTCGGCAATCAGCGGCGGCGCGATGATGAGCGAGTCGCCCGTGTTCTTCAGGTGCAGACCCCGATCGTAGAGTCGCTTCTGTGCCTCGTGTCCGCGCACGGCCACGGCGCCGGCTGCGACAACATCGACGGCAGCCAGCATGCCGATGGAGCGAATGTCCTGCACCACGGGCAGGTCCCGCAAGGAATGCATCGCGTCGGCAAAATACGGTGCGAGGTCGCGCGCGCGCTCGACCAGGCGGTCCGTTTTGTATATTTCCATCATCGCCAGGCCCGCGGCACAGGCCACCGGATGCCCCGAGTACGTGTAGCCATGGAAAAACTCGATGCCGCGCTCCGGGCCGGCATTGTTGATGGCGTCGTAGATGGATTGCCGCACGACCACTGCACCCATGGGTTGCGCACCGTTGGTCAGCGCCTTTGCCATCGTGATGATGTCGGGCGTGACGCCAAAGGCCTGCGCGCCAAAATTCGCGCCCAGACGGCCCCAACCACAGATCACCTCGTCAAAAACCAGCAATATGCCGTTGGCATCGCAGATCTCGCGCAGACGATTCAGATAGCCCTTCGGTGGTGGCAGGCAGCCGCAGGCACCCGCCGTGGGCTCGACAAAGACCGCGGCGATGTTCTCCCCCCCGTAGAGCTGGCAAAACCGTGCCAGATCCTCGGCCAGTTCGACCCCGGTCTCCGGCTGCCCCTTGACAAACCGGTTCGCCGGCAAGGCCGTATGACGCAGGTGGTAGACCGTGGCCAGCCCGGTGCCAAAGGCGCGACGGTTATTGAGCAAACCGCCCAGCGCAACGCCGCCCATGTTCACCCCGTGGTAGGCGCGCTCGCGCGAAATGAAGATCTGGCGCTGCGGCTGTCCGCGAACGCGATGCACCATGAGGGCGATTTTCATCGCCGTGTCCACGGACTCAGAGCCGGAGTTGACAAAAAACACCCGGTTCAGTTCCGCCGGCGTGTGCTCGACGATCCGATTGGCCAGTTCGAACGCGCCAGGATGCCCGCGCAAGAACGTAGGTGCGAAGTCGAGCTTCTGCAACTGACGGTAGACCGCTTCGCTAATCTCCGGGCGACAGTGTCCCGCCGCAACGCAAAACAGCCCCGCAGACGCATCGATGATCTTGCGGCCGCCCGGGGCGTAGAAATACATCCCCTCGGCGCGCTCGATGAGTCGCGGTTCGTGCTGGAACTCCTTGTTCGGCGTAAAGGGCAGCCACAATTGCTGCAGCTGCAACTCGGCCGGCCGTCGACCCGACGCCCCTGCCGCGTGATTGGAGTGACCCATGGCACCGTCCTCTCTGCGCTTGCAAAAATTCGTCAAGAGACGGGCCCGACATTTGCCACCGCCGCGCTCCATCGCGACCTGACGGCGGCGGGCCGCCCCTGCCTCCGTTGTTTTCCATTCTAGGGAAACTCGCGATATTCTGCTGTTGCGGTGCGTTGTTCGCGTCTTGCCGTGGTGCGCCGCCCGGGACGATGGCCGAGGGCCGCTGTCTAGGGCGGGCGGCGCTGGCGCGCAGCGGCCGCTTGTGCATGTCTATGACACAGCGAACCTGGAAGCGACGTGTGGCGGCCGCTAGCGCGGTCGTTCTTGCGCTTTTGGCGGGAGGATGCGCTGTAGCCCCCTACTATTCGCAGGCAGTCTCCGGAGAGTTCTCGATGCTGTCGGCGGCGCGCCCCATACCGCAGTGGCTGTCCGATCCCGACACCCCGCCGCAGCTGCGCCAGCAGCTCGAGCTGGCGCAGAAGATCCGCACCTTTGCCTCGCAGCAACTCGCGCTGCCGGACAACGCGAGCTACACCCGCTATGCGGATTTGCACCGCTCCAGCGCGGTGTGGAACGTGTTCGCGGCCCAGGAGCTATCGCTCGAACTCAAAACGTGGTGCTATCCGCTCTTTGGCTGCGCTTCCTACCGCGGCTATTTTCGCCAATCCGATGCCGAGGCCCTGGCGCGCGAACTCTCTGCGCAGGGTTTGGACGTATTCGTAGCCCCGGTGCCGGCGTATTCGACCCTGGGCTGGTTCTCCGACCCGCTGCTCAACACCTTCGTCAATTGGCCCGAGCCGCAGCTCGCCGGGCTGATATTCCATGAACTCGCGCACCAGTTGCTGTATGTGAGCGACGACACGCGCTTTAACGAGAGCTTCGCCACGGCGGTCGAGCGCGAGGGTGTCCGGCGCTGGGTCCAGGCGCGCGACGACCCCAGGCTGCGCGAACTTTATGCGCAGGAGCAAGCGCATCAGGCCGACTTGGCCGCCTTGCTCGAGCAGGCGCGCGCCGATCTGCGGCAAGCGTATGCATCGTCGGCGCCAGCGACCGAGCGCCGGCAGCGCAAGGAGCAGATCCTCGCGCAACTGCAGGCCCAATACCTCGCCCTGCGCGACACGCGCTGGGACGGCTATGACGGCTACGATGGGTTTTTCCGCGCGCCGTGGAACAATGCGCGTCTGGCGGCACTGGCCGCCTACCAGGACGACGTGCCCGCTTTCGAGGCGCTCCTGGCGCGCGAGCACAGGGATTTGCCGAGTTTTTATCGGGAAGTCAAAAAACTCGCGGACATGGCGCCCGAGAAGCGCAACGCGCGTCTGCGCGCCCTGGCCTCGTCGGCAACCGATTTGCCGATCCGCGATACGATGCACGATCGGCAAAGCGTAGCTGCGCACGCACAATGAGCGAGCTTCTTGACAGCGAACCGGGGGATCGGGCCAACGCAGAGCGCCCGGATCCCGACGCCCTGCTTGCGCGCATCCAGGACGATGCCGCGCGCGCGCAGCGCGGCAAGCTGAAGATATTTTTCGGCGCCTGCGCCGGCGTTGGCAAAACCTACGCCATGCTGGCGGCGGCGCGCCGTCTGCGCGAGCAAGGCATGGACGTGGTCGTTGGCGTCGTCGAGACACACGGGCGCGCGGAAACCGAGGCCATGGCCTCGAACCTCGAGCGACTGCCGCTGCGGGAGGTGAGCTACCGCGGACGCGCACTACGGGAGTTTGACCTGGATGCGGCGCTCGCGCGCAAACCCGCGCTGGTACTGGTCGACGAATTGGCGCACAGCAACGTCGAGGGTTCACGCCATCCGAAGCGCTGGCAGGACGTCGAAGAACTGCTCGCCGCCGGAATCAGCGTGTATTCGACCGTCAATGTCCAGCATCTGGAGACCCTCAACGACATCGTGAGCGGTATCACCGGCATCCGCGTCTGGGAGACGGTTCCGGACCGCGTCTTTGACGAGGCCGAAGAGGTCGTGCTCGTCGATCTCACGCCCGACGAGTTGCTGCAGCGTCTGAAGCAGGGCAAGGTCTATTTTGAGCAGCAGGCCGAACGCGCGATCCGCAATTTCTTTCGCAAGGGCAACCTCATCGCGCTGCGTGAACTGGCGTTGCGACGTACGGCCGATCGCGTAGACGTCGAAATGTTGCAGTACCGGCGCGATCAGTCGGTTGCGCCCGTCTGGCAGACCCGCGAGTCGTTGCTCGCTTGCGTTGGCGCCGGTCCGGACGCCGATCGCGTCGTTCGCAGTGCCGCTCGGATCGCCAGCCGGCTCGATGTGCCGTGGCACGCGGTCTATATCGAAACGCCTGCCGGCATGCGCAGGCAAGCGGCCTACCGCGAGCAGGTCCTGCGGATGCTCAAACTTGCGCAGTCCCTCGGGGCCGAGACGGCAACGCCCGCGGGCAACGAGGAGGTCGCCTCGATCGTGAAGTTCGCGCGCGACCACAACTTGTCGCGCATCATTGTCGGACGCACGCCACGGCGGCGCTGGCTACCCTGGCGTCGGTCCTTCGCCGAGCGCCTCGCCCGCCAGGCGCCCGACCTGGAAGTAACCACCATCGCGGGGATGGGACGGCAGCGCGGTGAGCCCGGCGGAGCCGGGCAGCCGCAGGCGCCATCGGGAGCGTCCTGGTCGGCTTATGGCTGGAGCGCCGCGATTTGCGTCCTGACGGCGGTCATCGCCTCGCCGCTGCCCACGGTGTTCGACCTGCCCAACATCGTCATGATATTTCTGCTGGCCGTGGTGGTCGTCGCGGTGCGTTACGGACGCGGCCCCGCGGTGCTGGCATCGTTTTTGAGTGTGGCCGAATTCGACTTTTTCTTCGTACCGCCGCACCTTTCGTTTGCCGTTTCCGACGTGCAGTATCTGTTGACCTTCGCCGTGATGCTCACCGTGGGCCTGATCGCGGGCCAGCTCACTGCCGGCTTGCAGTACCAGGCGCGCGTGGCCACCGGGCGCGAGAGCCGGGTGCGTGCGCTCTATGAAATGGCGCGCGACCTCTCGGGGGCGCTGCTGCCTGAACAAATTGCCGAAATCTGCGACCGGTTCCTTGGCGCCGAATTCGGCGCCCGGACGCTGCTGCTGCTTGCCGACGATGCGGGCCGGGTCGTGCCTCCGCCGCAACTCGTTGCACCGGCGCCGCCGCCGGCCGTGACCATCGACATGGGAATTGCCCAGTGGGCCCTGGACCATGGCGAAGCCGCAGGACACGGCACCGATACGCTGCCTGCAAGCCCGGTGCTGTATCTGCCGCTCAAGGCGCCGATGCGCGTGCGCGGCCTGCTGGCAATCGAGCCGGGGGCGAGCGGGCGGCTGCAGGGCCCCGAGCAGGGGCGACTGCTCGACACCGTCGCGCGGCTCATCGCCATTGCGCTCGAGCGCGTCCATTACGTGGAGGTAGCCCAAAACACCACGCTGCAGATGGAGTCGGAGCGGTTGCGCAATTCGCTGCTCTCGGCCATTTCGCATGATCTGCGCACGCCGCTCTCGGCGCTCGTCGGTTTGGCCGATTCGCTGCGCTTGGCGCAGCCCCCGCCGAGCCAGGAGCAGCTGCGCGTTATCGAGAGCATTCGCGAGCAGGCCGGGCGATTGCGCTCGCTCGTCGAAAATCTCCTGGACATGGCCCGGCTGCAGGCCGGGCGTGTCGCCTTGAACCGCCAATGGCAGTCGCTCGAGGAGATGATCGGCGTCGCGCTGCGCGCCATGGCCCCCGCGCTGGGCGCGCGCACCGTGCGGGTGCACCTGCCCGAAGATCTGCCGCTGGTGGAAATCGACGCGGTGCTCATGGAACGGGTCATGTGCAATTTGCTGGAGAACGCCGCCAAGTTCACGCCTCGCGAAGCCCACATCGATATTGGTGCAACCGCCGAGCCCGGGCGCGTCACCGTCTGGGTTGAAGACGACGGCCCGGGTTTGCCGCGCGGCAAGGAAGAGGAAATCTTCAAGAAGTTTGAGCGCGGTCACAAAGAGAGCGCAACGCCTGGGGTGGGGCTCGGATTGGCGATCTGTCGTGCGATCATCGAGGCGCACGGTGGAACAATCCGCGCGGAAAACCGCCCGGGCGGCGGCGCGCGGTTTCTCTTCGAGCTGCCGTGCGGGGCGCCGCCCACGGCGCCCGAGGAGGCGGGGCAGCCCATCGCTGCGGTGGCTGCCGCGGACACGACGGCGGATCGATAAGTGCGCAGAGACGGAACAGATGAGTGCGGCAGTCTCGGAAAAACCGATAACGACTCCCAGTGGACAGGCGCCCGTCGTCGTCGTTGTGGAAGACGAGGCGCAAATCCGCCATTTCGTGAAGGTCGCGCTCGAATCCGAGGGCTGCCACGTCTATGAAGCCGAAACCGCCAAACGCGCATTGATCGACACGGGCACGCGCAGGCCCGACCTGGTTGTGCTCGATCTGGGCTTGCCCGATCGCGACGGAATGGAAGTGATCCGCGAACTGCGCGCATGGTCCGACGTGCCGATCATCGTGCTGTCGGCGCGATCCGCGGAGGCCGGCAAGATCGCCGCACTGGATGCGGGCGCCGACGACTATCTCACCAAGCCGTTTGGCGCCGGCGAGCTGCTGGCACGGGTGCGCGCGCAACTGCGCCGCCGCCATCGGATGGCCGGCACTGGTCAAAGTGTCGTGGAATTCGGTTCCACACGCCTCGACTTGGGCCGCAGGATGGCTTGGCGCAAGGGCGAGCCGCTGCACCTCACACCCATCGAGTACCGGCTATTGGCGTTTTTGGTGACCCACCCGGACTGCGTGCTCACGCATCGGCAGCTGCTCAAGAGCGTGTGGGGCCCTTCGCACGCGGATGACACGCATTATGTCCGAATATATATGGGGCACCTGCGGCGCAAGATCGAGGAGGACCCGGCGCGCCCGCTGCACCTGCTCACCGAATCGGGCGTCGGCTACCGCTTCTGCTCGTAGGGCGTTTACGCGGTTTTTACACACGCCCGGAGCATTGTTAGACGAAAAATACGCACCTTGATCTACGATGCTGCAAAGCAGCACGCGCCGCAGGCGCGCGCCAGATGCCCCACTTTCTTCTTTTAGGCGCCAAGGCTCATGGACCTGTACTACATCCTGGGAATCGTCGTTTTTTTTGCCCTGATCAGCGCCTTGGCGTTGGGGTGCGCGCACCTGCAAAAGCGCCGCTGAGGCGCGCGATGTCGCTGGCAACCGAAAAGGGACCTCTGTCATGAGCTGGATGCAAATCTTGAGCGCGGTCATTGCCGTGGGCCTGCTCGTCTACCTCGTTGTCGCCTTGATCGATGCGGAGAAGCTCTAATGAATCTGCATTCGCTCACGCTGTTGCTGCTGTATCTGACCGTGCTGCTCGCTTTGAGCTACCCCCTGGGCTCCTACGCCGCCCGTTGCATGGAAGGCCAGCAACAAGGTGTGGCGGGCTTTGCACGCAAGATCCTGGCGCCTCTGGAGACGGTCATTTTCCGCCTCTGCGGCGTGCGGCCCGAGGAGGAAATGGCCTGGCCGCAGTACACGTATTCGATTCTGCTCTTTAGCGTTTTCGGGACGCTTGCCGCCTACGCCCTGCAGCGCCTGCAGGCGCTACTACCCTTGAATCCGCAAGGATTCGCCGCTGTGAGTCCCGATTCCTCCTTCAATACCGCGGTGAGCTTCGTGACCAACACGAACTGGCAGGGCTACTCGGGCGAATCCACGATGAGTTATCTCACCCAGATGCTGGGACTCGCGGTGCAAAACTTTCTCTCGGCCGCCACTGGCATCGTCGTTGCAATTGCGCTCATCCGTGGCATCGCGCGCCACAGCGTTGCGACGATCGGCAACGCCTGGGTCGACCTCACGCGCGCCACGCTCTATCTCCTGCTGCCGATCGCGCTGCTCTATTCGGTCTTTCTGGTCGGTCAAGGCGCGATCCAGAATTTTTCCCCCTACCCGGACGCGCACACGCTCGAGGTGACGCAGTTCCAAAATCCGCGCGTCGACGCTTCGGGCGCACCCGTGAAAGACGCGCAGGGCAATCCGGTTATGGAACCGGCGCAGACGGCAATCCAGACGCTGCCAATGGGCCCCGTCGCCTCGCAGGAGGCGATCAAGATGCTCGGGACCAACGGCGGGGGCCCGTTCAATGCCAACTCGGCGCATCCCTACGAGAATCCCACGCCAGCCTCGAACTTTGTGCAGATGCTGTCGATCTTCCTCATTCCGGCGGCGTTGTGCTTTGCGTTCGGCCGCATTGTCGGCGACGCGCGTCAGGGCTGGGCGATCTTCGTGGCCATGGCCGTGCTATTTGTCGTCTCCGCGGTCCTGGTCATGCACTTCGAGCAAAACGGCAACCCCCTGCTTGCGTCCCTGGGCGTGGATCAGACCGCGAGCGCGGCGCAAGCCGGCGGCAACATGGAGGGCAAGGAGACGCGCTTCGGTATCGCCGATACCGGTCTGTTCGTCGCGGTGACCACGGCGGCGTCCTGTGGTGCGGTCAACGCGATGCACGACTCCCTCATGCCGCTGGGGGGGTTCGTTCCGCTGTGGAACATGATGCTTGGCGAAGTCGTTTTTGGCGGCGTCGGCTCGGGACTGTACGGCATGCTGGTCTTTGCCCTGATGGCCGTGTTCATTGCCGGACTGATGATCGGTCGCACTCCCGAATATCTGGGCAAGAAGATCGAATCCTTCGACATGAAGATGATTGCGGTCGCCATCCTCGCCACGCCCGTGTTCGTGCTCGCGTGCACCTCAATCGCGGTGCTCAGCCCGGACGGACGCGCCGGCATCGCCAATCCGGGACCGCACGGCTTTAGCGAAATTCTGTACGCCTTCACCTCGGCGGCCAATAACAACGGGAGCGCATTTGCTGGCCTGTCGGCCAACACGCCCTTTTATAACGTACTCACCGCCGTGGCCATGTGGTTCGGACGCTTTGCCGTGATCGTTCCGGTCCTGGGGATTGCGGGATCGCTGGGCGCGAAAAAGCGCCTCGCGGTGACCGCGGGCACCATGCCCACCCATGGTCCGCTCTTCGTCGTGCTGCTGATCGGCACGGTCGTTCTTGTGGGCGCGCTCAACTACGTTCCGGCGCTCGCCCTGGGGCCAGTCGTCGAGCACCTGATGCTGCCCCGCGCAAACTGACGCGAACTCGAAGCAAGAACCATCATGACGCGCAAAACATTCTCCTTGTTCGACCCGGAGCTGATCCGTCCGGCAATCGTCGATTCCTTCCGTAAGCTTGATCCACGGGTGCAGTGGCGCAACCCGGTGATGTTCGTCGTTTTCGTCGGCAGCATCCTGACCAGCGTGCTTTGGGTGCAGGCACTACTGGGCCGCGGGGAAGCGCCCGCCGGATTTATTCTCGCCATCGCGCTGTGGCTCTGGTTTACGGTGCTGTTTGCCAACTTTGCCGAAGCGCTGGCGGAGGGTCGCAGCAAAGCCCAGGCGGCGGCGCTGCGGGGTTTGAAAAAGGCGGCGATGGCCAAGCTGCTCACGGCCCCGCGCCACGGCGCGAGCTGGACCTCGGTGCCGGCCACCGAATTGCGCCGCGGCGACACGGTCCTCGTCGAGGCGGGCGACACGATGCCGGCCGACGGCGATGTCATTGAGGGCGTTGCATCCGTCGACGAGAGCGCCATTACGGGGGAGTCGGCACCCGTCATCCGCGAGTCGGGCGGCGATTTTTGCGCGGTCACCGGCGGCACCCGCGTGCTTTCCGACTGGATCGTGGTGCGCGTGAGCGTCAACCCGGGCGAGGCCTTCATCGATCGCATGATTGCCATGGTCGAAGGAGCGCGCCGCCAGAAGACTCCCAACGAGATCGCGTTGACGATCTTGCTCATCGCGCTGACGATCGTATTTCTGGTCGTCACCGTCACCCTGCTGCCCTTTTCGGTGTTTAGCGTCGACGTCGCAAAAGCGGGAACCGCGGTTTCCATCACTGTGCTCATCTCGCTCCTGGTGTGTCTGATACCCACAACGATCGCCGGCCTGCTCTCGGCCATCGGCGTAGCAGGCATGAGTCGCATGATGCAGGCCAATGTCATCGCCACCTCGGGGCGTGCCGTGGAGGCCGCCGGCGATGTCGACGTGCTCCTGCTCGATAAGACGGGAACCATCACGCTGGGCAACCGATCCGCCGCGGCATTTTTGCCGGTGGCGGGTATCAACGAAGCCGAACTCGCCGATATCGCGCAGCTCGCCTCCCTGGCCGACGAGACGCCCGAAGGTCGCAGCATCGTTGTGCTCGCCAAGGAACGATTCCAGCTGCGCGAGCGCGACATCGCGGCCCTGGGCGCGCGCTTCGTGCCGTTTTCCGCCTCCACCCGCATGAGCGGAATCGACCTGGGCGTGCGCGCCATACGGAAGGGTGCGGCCGACGCGGTGCGTGCCCATGTCGATGCCCAAGGCGGAGCCTTTCCGCAGTCGGTCGTGCAGACGGTCGATGCCGTCGCCCGGCGCGGCAGCACCCCCCTGGTGGTCGCCGATGGCGCGCGCGTGCTGGGCGTCGTCGAACTCAAGGACATCGTCAAGGGAGGCATCAAGGAGCGCTTCGGCGAGCTGCGCCGCATGGGCATCAAGACCGTGATGATCACGGGCGACAACCGCGTCACCGCCGCCGCCATCGCGGCCGAGGCAGGTGTCGACGATTTTCTGGCCGAGGCCACGCCGGAGGCCAAACTGCGGCTGATCCGCGAACACCAGGCCCAGGGACGACTGGTGGCCATGACGGGCGACGGCACCAACGATGCTCCGGCGCTCGCGCAAGCCGACGTCGCCGTCGCCATGAACACCGGCACGCAGGCAGCCAAGGAAGCCGGCAACATGGTCGACCTCGACTCGAACCCGACCAAACTCATCGAAGTCGTGGAAACCGGCAAGCAGATGCTCATGACGCGCGGAGCGCTCACGACGTTCAGCATCGCCAACGATGTCGCGAAGTACTTTGCCATCGTACCTGCGGCCTTCGCGACGACTTACCCGCAGCTGAGCGCCCTCAACATCATGGGGTTGGCTACCGCCTCCTCAGCCGTCCTGTCTGCCGTGATCTTCAACGCGCTGATCATCGTGGCGCTAATTCCGCTGGCGCTCAAAGGCGTGCGCTACCGGCCATTGGGGGCGGCCACCGTTTTACGCCGCAATTTGCTTGTCTATGGTCTGGGAGGCATCGCGGCTCCCTTTGCCGGCATCAAGATCATTGACCTGCTGCTCGTCGCCGGCGGCATGGCCTGATAGGAAACCGCGATGAAGAATCTCCTGCGACCCGCGCTCAGCCTCTTTATTGTCCTGTCCGTGATCACCGGACTCATCTATCCCCTTGTCGTGACCGCCGTGGGCGGCTGGCTGTTTCCGCGCCAGGCCAGCGGCAGCTTGATCGCCCGCGACGGTGTCGTCGTGGGCTCGAGCCTGATCGGCCAAAATTACGCGGATGCTCGACATTTCTGGGGCCGGCCCTCCGCGACTTCTCCGCAACCGAACAACGCGCTTTCCTCCGGGGGATCGAACCTCGGGCCGGAAAATCCCGCGCTCGTCGATGCCGTCAAGGCGCGCATCGACGCGTTGCGTCAGGCCGACCCCGAGAACCACCTGCCCATTCCGGTGGACCTGGTCACCGCCTCGGCCAGCGGCCTGGATCCCGATATCAGCCCGGCAGCTGCCTACTACCAGGTCGCACGCGTTGCGCACGCCCGCGGCCTGAGCCTGGAGCGGGTGCGCGCGCTCGTCGACGAACACACGCGCGCTCGGCAATGGGGCGTACTGGGCGAGCCGCGGGTCAACGTGCTGGAGCTAAACCTGGCGCTGGACGCGGCGCGCTAGCGCTTCGCCGAAGGCGCGCAGGGCCCTGCGTCGCGTTCGCGCACCGGCTGCGTACACTTGCGGCCTGTGCCCTCGCACCCCCCCTCGCCCGCACCGGCCCTCAGTACAAATGACGGCGCGCGCCAGCGCCTGCCGGTTGTCGACCTCGCTCGCGGGGTGGCGATCGCCCAAATGATCGCCTATCACTTCTGTTACGACCTGAATTTTTTCTCCTGGATCCACGTGGCGCTGACGCGCGATGCACCGTGGATTGCCTGGCGCACGGCAATCGTCACCCAATTTTTATTCCTAGCGGGCGTCTCGCTGTCGCTGCGTGCGACGAGCGAGCGTTCCCGGAGCTGGAGCAGTCCGCGGTTTTGGAAACGCTGGGCGCAAATTGCCGCTTGCGCAGCTCTGGTCTCGGTGGCGAGCTGGTGGATCTTTGGCCCACGCTGGATCTGGTTCGGCGTACTGCATTTCGTTGCGGCTGCGCAGCTGCTGCTGCTCGGCGCAAGTCGCCTCGGGCGCGCAACGCTTGCCTTGGCGTTCGCAGTCCTGGGCGCGGGTACGCTGCTGCGGTTTGCGGCATTTGACACCAACGCCCTGAGCTGGATCGGATTTGCTCCGACCAAGCCCCATACCGAGGATTTTGTGCCGCTGTTCCCCTGGCTCGGCGTGATGCTGCTTGGCATGGGTCTGGCCGACGTCTGGCAGAACAGTGACGCACGCTGGGCGCAGTCGTTGCGCCGGTCAAGCGCCAGGGGTTGGCGCGGGCTCGAACTGCTCGGGCGCTGGCCGCTCACCGTCTACATGCTGCACCAACCACTGCTCTTCGGTGCGCTCTACGCGCTGCAGGGTCTGCGTCAGATGCCGGGCTGAATCGGAATCGAAGCCGACGCGGTAGAGCGCCCCAGCCACTCGGGCTGCAAGGTGACGTGTTCGATCTCGTAGTCGTCCTTCAGTCGCCTGCGCGCCTGGTGCAGGATTGCCGGCCATCGCTCGATGCGATCGATCAGCACGTGGGCGGAGATCGCGCTGTGGCCGGGCACCATCGCCCAGACGTGCAGATCGTGCACGGAGATGACACCAGGTATCGAAGCCAGGGTCTTGCCCACGCTCTGGTAATCCACGCCGGCCGGAACACTGTCAAGCAGTACCGAGGTCGATTCGCGCAAGACACCAAATGTCGAGCGCAATATCAGGCCGGCAACCAGCATCGAGAGCAGCGGATCGACAACCGTGTAGCCGGTTCGCATGATGATCAGGCCGGAGAGCAACGCGGCTACTGAACCCAGCAGATCGCTGAGCACATGCAGCAGCGCAGCGCGGATGTTGAGATTTTGCCGCTCGCGGGACAGCACCCACGCGACCAAAAGATTGACGAGAAGGCCACCGCTGGCGATAAGGAAGACCGCTTGGCCATTTACGGCGACGGGGTGCGCGATTCGGTCGATGCCTTCGACCACCAGCCAGACGACCACGCCCAGAAGCGCCAGCGAATTGACAAACGCGGCTATGACCTCGCTGCGCGCCAGCCCGTACGAATGACGCGGGGAAACCGGTCGCTGGGCGATGATATGGGCGGCCAGCGAAAAGCCCAGCGCTGCTGCATCCGTGAACATGTGACCCGCGTCTGCCAGCAGGGCCAGGGAACCGGACCAGAGGCCGCCGACGAGCTCCACCAATGCGAAGCAGGCGATCATCGCGAGGGCGACCAGCAGCGAGCGCGAACTGCCCGCCCGTGTGACGTGACGGTACGGACTGTCGCCGTGGGAGTGGCCGCTGAAGTCCTCCGGACGGTGCCCGCTTCCCGAAGCGCGCAGCGCTGCGGAAGGATGCGCGTGACCGCCGGGCGGGCTCTCGATGCGTCCCGGGGTGCCCGGCGGCGCAGCGTGGCGGTGCCCGGCGCTCATGCGTGCAAGCTCACGTGTTCTGGGGCGGCACGACGCCTAGCGTCGCGGCGACTCCAGCAAGGAGAGGTGTACGTGGCAGCCGGACTTCATGCGCACTTCCTCGGCCGTGACGCCCGGCGCCAGCTCGACGGCCTGCAGTCCATCGTCGCCAACGTCAAAGACGCCCAGTTCCGTAATGACGCGGTTGACGACACCTACTCCGGTCACGGGCAAGGTGCACTGCTGCAGGATCTTGTGCTCGCCGTTTTTTGCGCAATGCTCCATGAGCACGACGACCCGACCCACTCCAGCAACAAGGTCCATTGCCCCGCCCATGCCCTTGACCAGCTTGCCCGGAATCATCCAGTTGGCCAGATCGCCGCGCTCGCTCACCTGCATCGCGCCCAGGATGGCCAGGTCGATGTGGCCCCCGCGAATCATCGCGAAGGAGTCTGCGCTGCTAAAGTAACTCGAGCCGGGCAGCGCGGTCACGAGTTGCTTGCCGGCGTTGATCAGGTCCGCATCGACTTCGGCTTCGGTCGGGAACGGCCCGATTCCCAGCAGTCCGTTTTCCGACTGCAGCATGACGTCGATTCCGGGCGGGATGTAATTGGCCACGAGGGTCGGCATGCCGATTCCCAGGTTGACGTAAAAGCCATCACGCAACTCCCGCGCGGCGCACCGCGCCATCTGTTCACGGCTCCAGGCCATTTTCTTGCCTCCTTTCGGCTGCCAGCGTGTGCTCGGGTCGACCTATGTCGGACGAGTTGTGCGTTGCTCGATGCGCTTTTGCGGATGCGCGTTGACCACCAAGCGCTGCACAAAAACCCCGGGCGTATGGATGTGATCGGGATCGAGTTCGCCGTTTTCCACCAGTTGCTCCACCTCGGCGATCGTCACGCGCCCGCACATCGCCACCACCGGATTGAAGTTCCTTGCAGTCTTGCGGTACACGAGGTTTCCCTGGCGGTCGGCCTTCCACGCCTTGACCAAGGACACGTCGGCGCGCAACGACTGCTCCAGAACATAGCGCTTGCCGTGGAACTCGCGCTCCTCCTTGCCCTGGGCGACCAGTGTTCCCACGCCCGTAGGCGTAAAGAACGCCGGAATTCCCGCGCCACCAGCGCGCATCTTCTCGGCCAAGGTTCCCTGCGGGGTGAACTCGAGCTCCAGTTCGCCGGCGAGGTACTGACGCTCAAATTCCTTGTTTTCGCCCACGTACGAAGCGATCATCTTGCGCACTTGGCGCGTCTGCAAAAGCAGGCCCAGACCGAAACCATCGACGCCGGCATTGTTGCTCACGCAGGTGAGGTTGCGCACGCCGCTTTGGCGCACCGCCTCGATCAGGGCCTCGGGGATTCCGCACAGGCCAAAGCCCCCGACCGCAACGATCTGGCCGTCACTGATAATGCCCTCGAGCGCAAGCCGAGCCGACGCATACACCTTGTTCATAGGTCCTCCCTGAGGCAATCCGAATTCTAGGCAATCTGCGTGCGGCTTGTCGCGCACAGCATCTAGAATGGGAGTCGGCCCGGACCAAAGGCGGCGCGCGCACGCCGGGGAGCGCGCGCGCGCCCCGCACACCACGCCGTCGCACGCCCGGGGCCGCCGCCCGAAGGGCAAGGGGGACAAAAGCCACTATGAACGCCGCCGAACGCGAGGCAATGGAATATGACATCGTTATCGTCGGCGGCGGCCCTGCGGGCCTTGCCGCGGCGATCCACATCAAACAGCGAGCCGCCGCTTTGGGCAAGGAAGTCTCCGTCTGCGTCCTCGAGAAGGGTGCGGAGCTGGGCGCGCACACGCTCTCCGGAGCGGTTATTGATCCGCGCGGCTTGACCGACCTGCTGCCGGACTGGCGGGAACGTGGGGCACCGCTGAACACGCCGGTGCGCGAAGACCGCTTCTTGTTTCTGACGCA
>Ga0187780_10000243_pt1 | contig 41634 bp, 34 predicted proteins | sample 1015_Q2_SP10_20__FD_132429 | JGI IMG/M metagenome (GOLD analysis project Ga0187780, IMG submission 132429) | Tropical peat soil microbial communities from peatlands in Department of Meta, Colombia - 1015_Q2_SP10_20_MG | ecosystem: Environmental > Terrestrial > Soil > Wetlands > Peat | place...
CACCCCGGAATGGGTTACGAGCGCTTTGAGCGGCTCAAGGATGCACCGGTGGTGTTGGTGGCCAAAGACGGTCAGTTCACTTGGTGGCAGTGGCTTAAAGCGACCCAGGGGTTTCGAGATGAGCAGTTGCGCCCGTATAACTTCAATCTTGGGCCGTTTCTCGCCAATCCCCGCGCAGTTCAGCAAGGTTATTCGATCGCCGAGCCTATCTACGTGCGGCAACAGGGTGGCTTCGAACCGGTTGTGCACTTGCTCGCTGATCACGGCTTCGACACGTACTCGACCTTGATCGAAGCGCGCACCGAGATGATTCGACAGCGACCGGACCTCGTGCAACGCTTCGTCGACGCCTCAATTCTAGGCTGGTACGCATACCTGTACGGCGATCGCCGCGCCGCGGATGCGATGATGCTGCGGGATAACCCGGAAATTACGGCTTCCGAAATCGACGCTTCCGTTGAACTGATGAAGCGTTACGGTATCGTCGATTCGGGCGATGCCCTTCGGATGGGAATTGGCGCGATGGATCGCGCACGAATACGACATTTTTACCAAAGCATGGTCGCTGCTGGACTGTATCGTGTCGGCGATATAGACCCGGAGGCGGTGGCTGCGCCCCAATTCGTCAACAAGGGCGTCGGCCTGGAGGTCAAGCGCCGCTTGCAGTCACACCCCTGATCGCGCCCTGCGTCGGGGATTCGTAGCGACGTCGCTACGGCGCGGCAGCGAGTCGTTTTATGGCTCGTGATTGCAATTGACCCGAACCACGATACGCACGCGCCGACTTAATGTTGCACACCGTGCGATTACTCGCGCTGTGCGGACCACGAGGTTCGGGCCGCGGCGATTAGTCAATTGTTGAGCTGCGCTATGTCATGGGCTGCGCGAGCAGTGAACTCAGAGGACTCAATGTAATCGAGGAGGCTCGGCGCTTGCTACCGGAATTTGAACGTGGGACGGGCGCTCAGCTTGGCAGTGGTCGTAGCGGTTTGGCCGGCACTTGCGCAGGTATTGACGCGGCGGCAACTGCGTCTTTCGCACCACTTAAGAGCTTCCCTTTGCTTTTTTAGCCCGCTGATTTTGAGACCATCGCCGTGTCCAGGGCGAAAGCGACTAAGTGTCGACCCGTACCTCGCAAATCGCGCTCGCTGTTCAGAGGATTTACGTGCCGGTCCGGGAAATTTCTTGTGGCACTCGCACGCGAAATTTCCGGTTGCCGCGAGAACGCTTGACCTGACTCTTGGTCGGGCTGATCAGATAAAGACACCATGGTCGAATCAACAATTGAGCGAAACAAACCGACGCGGAGATATGAAACGCCCATTTGGCAACGTCTGCAGCGCCGACAGGCGCGGTACAGGTGCGTCACGCAACGGTCATCAATCCAGCAGAAGATGACAGTCTTGTCAAAATCCGGGGTCAACCATGAATAGCACCGCGTCGAGTCCCATCCCTGTTGCCGCCGTCGTGGCTGCGGGAAGGCCCGATCTTGAGCAGCGCAACAGCTTGATGTTTTGGCTTGCCCTCGGCGGGCTGTTGGCAAGTGGTGCGTTGTTCACGGGTTATAGCTTATTTAGCGATGTGAGCGAGAGCATACCGCCGGTGAGAACCTGGCTGCCATTTCTTTTGCTGGCCGTGGCACTCGTAATCGCTCTGGGTTTTGAATTCGTCAACGGGTTTCACGACACGGCCAACGCGGTTGCGACAGTGATCTACACGCACTCGCTACCTCCGCATTTTGCCGTTATGTGGTCTGGAACGTTCAATTTCCTAGGGGTGCTGGTTTCTAGCGGGGCAGTGGCGTTTGGCATCATTTCACTTCTCCCGGTCGAGTTGATTTTGCAGGTCGGATCGAGTGCGGGTTTTGCGATGGTTTTTGCGCTGTTGATCGCCGCCATCATTTGGAATCTCGGCACTTGGTGGCTCGGTTTGCCGGCTTCTTCCTCGCACACGCTTATTGGTTCAATTATCGGGGTGGGGATCACCAATTCCTTGCTGCATGGGCGGGACGGGACGAGTGGCATCGACTGGACTCAACTAACAAAGGTCGGCTATTCGCTGCTCTTATCGCCTCTTGTCGGATTTTTCCTTGCAGCGTTGCTGCTGCTTGTTCTGCGAACTGTGGTAAAAAACCACGAGCTCTATGCCGAACCGAAGGGGAAAAAACCGCCACCCTGGTGGGTACGTGGACTTCTGGTGCTGACCTGTACTGGCGTGTCCTTTGCTCACGGCTCAAATGATGGCCAAAAGGGCATGGGTCTGATTATGTTGATACTCGTGGGTACGGTACCCATGGCGTATGCCTTGAACCGTTCGATGCCGGTGGACCAGGTGACGCAGTTCGTTGCAGTTGCCCAAACCACGCAAGCGTCGCTACGGCAAATCGCGCCGGAGGTTACCTCGGCCGATCCGCGCGCAACATTATCTGAATTTGTTCGAACTCGGACTGTTACCGCGCAGGTTTTGCCGGCTTTGGCAGCTCTTACTGGCAGTATCGGCGAGCAGGTCAAAGAGCACGGTTCGCTTGGGGGAGTGCCGTTTGCCGCAGTAGCAAACGTCCGCAACGACATGTATCTGACGTCCGAAACCATCCGTTTCTTGCTCGCGAACAAAGCGATACATTTCGACGAAGATGTCAGCGCGAACTTGAGTGTCTTTAAAAAGCTTATTGACGCAGCCACAAAGTTTATCCCGCTATGGGTCAAGATTGCGGTGGCCATCGCGCTCGGCCTGGGGACCATGGTTGGTTGGAAGCGCATTGTGGTAACGGTGGGCGAGAGAATCGGCAAGTCGCACTTGACGTATGGACAAGGCGCTTCGGCCGAACTCGTAGCGATGGCGACGATCGGTGCGGCGGACACCTTCGGGCTCCCCGTATCAACAACTCATGTATTGTCCTCGGGGGTGGCCGGAACCATGGCCGCCAATCGCTCGGGGTTGCAGTGGGCGACGGTACGCAACTTGTTCATGGCTTGGGTTCTGACGCTGCCGGTCGCTATCGTCCTTTCAGGTTTGCTTTACTGGATGTTTGTCCAGGTGTTCTGATGAGGCGGTATTCATGGCGCTAGAGCCAGGTGACGTATTGCGTCGGATAAAGCAAGAACTTATCGACGACTATGAGGAAGAGTTAGAGCTTGAGATCGAGGATCGCACCTCCGAAGACGTGCTTGGGGAGATGGATCCGACGACTGCCGACGAAGCGCGCCTGAGGCGCAGGCAGTATTTCCGAGAGCTGTTCAAACTGCAGGCCGAATTAGTAAAGCTGCAAGACTGGGTCGTTGCCGCCGGTCAGAAGGTCGTAATCGTTTTTGAAGGTCGTGATGCAGCCGGCAAAGGTAGCGTTATCAAGCGCATCACCCAGCGCCTTAACCCAAGAGTGTGTCGCGTTGTGGCGTTGCCCGCACCAAACGACCGCGAGCGTACGCAATGGTACTTCCAGCGCTATGTACCGCACCTGCCCGCAGCAGGAGAAATCGTGCTCTTTGATCGCAGTTGGTACAACCGCGCGGGAGTCGAGCGCGTAATGGGATTTTGTTCCGAGGAGGAGGTCGAGGAATTTTTTCGATCGGTGCCAGAGTTCGAGCGGATGTTGGTACGCTCGGGGATCCGGCTAATCAAGTACTGGTTTTCAATCACGGACGAAGAACAGCATTTGCGCTTCCTGAGTCGGATTCACGATCCGCTCAAACAATGGAAGCTGAGTCCTATGGATCTTGAGTCCCGCCGACGTTGGGAGGCCTACACGAAGGCCAAGGAAGCGATGTTCGAGCGGACACATATTCCGGAGGCACCATGGTGGCAGGTTCAGGCGGTGGACAAAAAGCCGGCCCGATTAAATTGCATTCATCATCTGCTCAGCTTGTTCAAGTACCACGAAATCGAGCATTCAGTCATTGAACTGCCAAAGCGGGAGCGCAATCCCGACTACATCCGTCACCCCATTGCCGAGGCGATGATCGTCCCTGAGGTGTACTGACTTGCCGGCAAACGAGTTTGGATCGGCCTCAGTAGGGTTCTTGGTTTGAATTGGGGAGGCACTGCGAGCGCGGGTACTGCTTGGCATTGCCTGCTCGGAATGTCGCAAAGCAAACGCTCTGCGAACTTCAGAGGGTCGGACGCAGTCGGCGAATCAAGGGTTTGAAGCGTTGTTTTGGTCAGCGATTGGAATAAACGCTTTGGATGGTAACTAGTCGCGGCCTACTTCGGTTACACGTTTGCTCGCGCGATGCACATGTGCCCTCGGGCGCAAATGCCCGCAAGGGGAAAAGGTCCTTGCGATTGCAAGGATCGGCTAAGCGCCACCGCGTGGTGAAAGGGTCCACGAAAATGAGTTTGATTTAGCCGGCATTCGCTGCCAGCCGTGTAAGCGTGCAAGGGCGCGGCGGGCCTTGCCGACGCTGCGGCCTAGATGACTTGTGGCGCCCCGTGGTCTTAAGCTGCCGCGCGCGGGCGCGACACATACGCTCAGGCCGGCATAAGATGCCACAAGACAGCGGTTGCAGGCGAGTCGAGAAATTGAGAAACCGCCAGGCGAAAATTGCATCGCGCAGCGTATGCCATTGCCTTGCGGATAAAATGGCGCGGACGCAAATTCAAGCCCTCCGAGGAATACGAGGGAAATTCACAAGAAGGCTTCAACGGAGCTTGGTCCAGTGACTTCCCAAACAAAAACCGAAGCCGATAGCGCGCACGCCGCTACACAATCCGTCGCTACTGAGCAGCACGCAGGCAATCAAGCGCGGCCCCAGATTAGTGGCACTTTGGGCGCACTTGTCGTGGGCGCATTGGGTGTGGTCTACGGTGACATCGGCACAAGTCCGCTCTATACGCTGAAGACCGCCTATGAATGGGCAGGGAGCAAGGCCCCGGATGTTGCCCTTGGATTGTTATCACTGATTGTATGGACTTTGATCATCACGACGTCGATTAAGTACGTTGCGCTGGTAATGCGCGCGGACAACCAGGGTGAAGGCGGCATTCTGGCTTTGATGGCACGGCTGGGCATGAGGGATCCGCATGGCAAGGGGAAGGATCGTCCCGCGATTATTGCGCTCGGAATCCTGGGAGCGGCGTTGCTCTATGGCGATGGCGCAATTACGCCGGCGATTTCAGTGTTGAGCGCGCTCGAGGGCTTGAAACTGCCTGCCCCGGCCGTAGCCCCGTACGTGTTGCCACTGTCCGTCATCATTTTGTTTGGCCTGTTTATATTGCAACACAAAGGCACCGCCGTGATTGGCGGCCTCTTTGGACCGGTCATGGCCCTTTGGTTTGGGGCGATTGGAATCCTTGGTTTTCTTGCTGTCATCGGTCATCCGTCCGTTGTTTTGGCGCTTGACCCGCGATACGGGGTGCACTACCTCACGACGCACGGCTTCAAAGGATTTACGGTCCTAGGCGCCGTATTTTTGAGTGCGACCGGCGCCGAGGCCCTATACGCGGACATGGGGCATTTCGGACCGCGGCCGATCCGCGTTGGCTGGTATGGCATGGTGCTGCCGTCATTGCTCTTAAATTACGCGGGGCAAACCGCATTGGTCGTTGATGGTCAGGTGCCGGCCGAGGCCAACCCATTTTTCTTGCTCGGACCCGATTGGCTCCATCTTCCGATGGTCCTTCTAGCAACGGTTGCAACAGTAATCGCGAGCCAATCGATCATCAGTGGTGTGTTTTCCATGACGCGACAGGCGATTCAGCTCGGTCTATGCCCGCGCCTAGAGATCACACAGACCTCGGCAATTGGCTACGGCCAGATCTATGTGGGGCCTATTAATTGGCTCTTGATGACTTTCACGCTGGGACTGACCCTGGGTTTTGGTTCCTCGGACAACCTGGCCGCGGCTTTCGGAATCGCGGTGGCAACGACAATGCTGTTGACGACATTTTTGCTATTTCGAATGATGCGCGAGCAATGGCACTGGCGCCTCGCTACTTCGTTGGCGGTCGCCGGTGCACTTGTCATCGTCGACGGCGCTTTTGTTTGTGCGAATCTAACCAAAGTGATGGAGGGCGGTTGGGTGCCACTGGTCGCGGCCGCTTTGATTTTTCTGCTTATGAGCGCGTGGCACAGTGGGCGCGCCGCCTTGCTGCACGAGCTGGAAATCAATTCCCTGCCAATGAAGGATTTTCTTGAGTCAATGGTTGGCGTGACACGGGTGCCAGGGACTGCGGTTTACCTCTCCCGGCGAGCCGATGTAGTCCCGCGCGCGATGCTGCATAGTTTGAAGCATTACAAGGTGCTTCACGAGCGCAACGTTATCGTTCATATCGAGACGGAGCAAGTGCCACGAATTGCGCCCAGTGATCGAATTGCGATCGAGACCTTGGGTCCGAAGTTCTACCGGCTCGTGCTCCGATACGGCTTCATGGAGCATCCGGATATACCTGCGGCGCTCTCGCGGTGTGTTTTGGAGGGAGAGCGTTTGGACATGATGGACACGACGTTTTTCATGTCACGAGATTCCGTCCGGTTGGCCAAACGGCCTCGAATGAACCCGATAATTCGGCGCGTTTTTGTCTGGATATATCACAACGCCTCGGATGCGACCGAGTTCTTCCGCATGCCACCGAATCGCATCGTCGAACTCGGAGCGCGTATCGAACTTTGAATTGATTTCAAACCTTCGCTTGGTTTTTTTGCGGTGACAAAACGAAGCAAGCCGGCAATAAGGATCGATGGCGGGCGACTTTTCGTTCTAAGACGACATGCCGGGCGGATGACGCGGCGGCTGGCGCTATGGGCAGGGACGAGAAGTTCACAAATGGGCGTCAAAGTACCTTGGCGCTGACCGAGATGAGGCGATCACAAAAGGGGAATCGTCGCGCCCAACTGAGAAAAGCCGAACTTTCTTCGAAGCGAGACGAGTGCTGCGCATCGTTCCGAGCGGCACTTTAGAATAGCGGCCGCGCGCGAGGTGCACAGAATTAGGCGGCATCGGTCGGGCGAGGGTTGTGAGGTGAAGTGCGTGGACGCCTGACTAAAGCGCGCCTTGCGGGGTGTGAAATTGGCATGATCGCCACGATGCCAAATACACCTGATGCAGCTCGCAGATTCCGTCGTCGGCTCGTGTGGCGCCGTATGCCGAACCCAAGGCGCTCCATCCCGGAAAGGATCGCTCAAGGTAAGCGGGGTGATTTCGGAAGTGATTGCAGGTTTGGCAGCTGTCTTTCGGGTTTGCGGTGTTCATGTTTTTTGCCCTGTGCTCATCGCGCATTGCCGAAAAGGAAAGCACGCTTTCTCGGATCAGGACCGCGAGAGCGTGGCCCAATAGGAACCAAAGACTAGCGTTGAAAGTGCAAATCCAAGTATTACGTTCACCGCGACACCGGCCGTGAAGGCCCAAAACGGCTTTGTACCCGCGCGGGCAAGTTCGCGAAACCGGGTAGTAAGTCCGATGCTGAAGAAGCAAAATATGAAGGCCCAAGTACGCAGGTCCTTGATGGGCCCGATCAATTTGGGTGTGACGATCTTGTTGAAATCAGCAAAGGAGTATTGCGCCGAAACTACGGTCAACAAAAACGAAGCGAGCGCGAAACCAATTACGAATTTGGGGAAACGCCACCAAATCTCGGCGGCGTTGGGCTTATTGCCCGAAGAAATCTCCCAGCGCGCGGTCGCGACGACGGCCATCACGAATGCCCAAATGCCGATCCAGATATCTCGGCCGACGACCTTCATCAAAGTGAAAGCCCAAACGGCATCGTCTGGTTTGCCGGCGATGCCGCTGATTTCCCCGACATAGTTTCCATAAGCCTGAGCCGCCGCCAAGCCTGCGGCATCGGCAAATTCCGATGTTCCGATCCAGGCGCCAGCAATACCAGCCGGGGCACTTAGCGCCCGGCAAATGATCGGAAGAACAAAGATCATTACGATCGCCCAGAAAATAACCATCGTGATCGCGATGGGCGCGTGCTCCTTCTTGGCTCCGACAGCGCCCGCGATTGCAATTGATGCCGATACCCCGCAGACGGCGCCTCCCGCGCCTAGTGTTGCGCACAGGCGCCGGTCAAGACCCAGTCGTTTGCCAGTGAAGTAGATAACCAAAAACGTGATAATCGAGACGATAGAGGCCTGGGTAATAGCAACCGGTCCGGCCCAGAGGATCAGTGTAAATGGCAGCGTCGCTCCCAGAAGTACGATACCCGTCTTAATGTAGTACTCCACGCGAAATCCTGCGTCCATCCATCTCGGCAGCCCGATTAGGTTCGAAATGATCAGGCCAAGTGCCAGTGCGACGAGGGGCGGTTCGAGGTTGTAGTACGACGCCTCCTGCCACGCACCGATCATAATGATGATCATCGATGCGACGTAGACGAAAGCAAAGGCCGGAATAAAGTGAGTTAGCTTATGGCCCATGGCGCGCGTGCTAACGGCAAAGATGGCCAGCCAGAGAAAGAATTGCGCCAGGTACTGACCAAAATGCGCCACAAACTCGGACCCCAGTTCGTCAAGGGACGACCACTTTTTGGGTGTGATCGCGATCCACTTTACGGTCGAACCGTTTGCAAAGAAAACCCAGGCGACAAGAACAATTCCAACGCCAAGCCAAATCGCCCACCAGTCCTCCTTCAGATAAAGCTCACGCCACCCCAGACTTCGGGTGGCGATGTTGGTATCCTCAGCAGCGTTGTCAATCGTTGGCATTGTTGAACCTTCTCGCATATCGCGCCGCATGCGCTCGAGACTAACGATACCGTATTCTTTTATGATTGACGTAATCGGTTATATACGGCTTCGATTTAAGAGTTGCTCATGCCTGCCGCGGTGCGGAATTGGAATTCCAATCATTATGAAGCGGTGAGGCACGCTAAAGTTAGGAGATGGCAGGAAAGCGCGCGCATGCGAGTTCCCTGGATTCTTTAGGTGACAGCCTTGCACCGGAACCGGATCGCATTGCTGTTCTTGAATGAACGCAGTGGGGATGGTCCGCGTACGGCAGTAAACGCCTTGCGCTAGCTGCACACTTGGTTTGCACGGAACCGCGATCAGCACTTTTTGCGTAGCGTGACGCGAGCGCAAAGGCTGGCGCCGGGAACCTGTAGCGGCGGGCGAGGCCGCGCTTGTGACGAGCTGAAAGCGAAGGCACGCAAATGTCCGCAAATTCGTTGAAGGTTGGACGGCCGATCACACCCGAGCAGTTCGAACAACTCAGCGACGAGCAGCTTGCGCGAATTGTCCCTCGTGCGTACCGGGAGTTTTTTCCGGGCAAGGATTTTTGCGCCGGCGGATTTTTTTATTTACACGACGGATCAGCCTGGTCCTTCTTCAAGGGCGGCCTTGTCGATGAATAGAGCGTTATGCCGCGCGCGGCCTCACCGCACGCATGTTTAAATTTGCCTATCGGCGGCCCGCCAGTAGCGCTCCAGATTGTCGATCAGCTGCTCGCTTCGATGGCACCAACCTTGTTCGCGGGCATACAGCGCCATGTAAGCGCGAAAGGTATCCAGTGGCTCAGCTTGCACTCTCAGTGCCTTGCGATTGCCTGCTGCGCTGACCATCCCAGAGCCAAGCGCATTTCGCACGCAATCCTCAAGCGCGCTGTCAAGTTGGTCCCGCGGTCGCACCTCATTGACCAGCGCCCGTGTCTCAGGTGCATCCACGTAGAACGTTCGGTCGAACATGATCGCTTCCCTCGCCGCGCGTTCACCCATGCAACGAGGCAATCGCAAGTTGGCGCAGCCGGGAATGATGCCCTCCTTACGCGCGGGCAGACTGCAGAACGCACCGTTTTCCGCAATTACATAATCCATGACGAGCAGCAATTGACACCCTCCACCGATTGCGAAGCCGTCAACGACTGCGATCCACGGTTTTTCGTGGGTCTGCTCAATTTCCTCTGAAAGTTTTGCCTTCCCCTGCATGGCTCCGGCGGGAATAATGCCGCGATAGAATTTATTGACGAGACCAAGATCACGGGTCAGATAGAACATATAATTGAGTTTGCCGTGATACAGCCGCGTCAAGTTCAGACCAGCAGAAAAAATACGCCGACCACGGTAGCGGGGATGATCGACAACATCGCCACGCAGAACGCCAAGTCGCAATTTGGGGTGCAAGAGAATCAAGTCACAAGCAGTCTCTTGTGCCGCCAGTGTTTCGTCATCTTCTGCATTTAGATAACGAAGATGTCGAAAGTAAAGATAGCCGACTTCACCTTTTGCTTCGATTCGCACGGGGCCTAGGTCCAGTACGCCGTTGCGCTGGAACTCCGCCAAGCGCTCAACGGAACTTCGTGTCGGCTGCAGCATCGCCGAGCACAGATGCAGGCCGACTGCGGGATCGTTGAGCAGCTGTGCAAAGAAAAGCGCCTGATGGAGTTCGAGCCCGTCCTTGTCCTTGAGCATGCGCTGACGATCCTGGGCGAGTTCCTTAGCGTCGGGCAGCACGCCGGGCAGAAGCTCAGCGCCGGCCGACGCGAGTTCCTCCACGCGCAGGGCACGCCGCCGGGAATCGGTCAAGCGATCGTAAATCTGGATTCGTTGAGCGCCGAAAAACCGCCAGCAGGATTCCGCCATCGCGCGAACGATCGACTCACCAGCGAACTGCTCGCTTGGCGATCGTTGCGATCGTGGGGGAAGGCGATCAAGCAACGTGCGAGCCGATCGACAAAAGCGTCCGATGCTGGCGACTTCCCCTTCAAAGGAATCCGCCTTCGTGCCAGATGCGATCGCAGCATGCGCTTCGGAAAAATTGCGCAGATCGGATAACGCAAAGCCGCATGCCAGAAGGTCGCCCTGAAGATTGTCCGTGTTAAACATTGCCGTCATCGGGGTTTCTCTCCATTTGCGGCAGAACTTTTGCGATGCGGTGGATCGTAAGCTAAGTGTACGACGCGCGCGCAGCGTCGAACGTTTGAGTCTTCCGTAACGGCATCCGTTTGTGACCGCTTTCGCAAAAACCGCGGCGGCCGGACGAAGCGGGCACATACGGTGATTGTGCTCGGCCGCCCCGAACAAGAGATCGGCAGTGACAGCGCTCAGGGGCGCTTTTCTCGAGCGCCAGGCGCTAGATACAAGAGGAAAAAGCGGCCGTCGTCGAAGAGGGGAATTATCGAGACGAGCTGCGCGCGTCGTCAGCGTTGGACGTATTTGCCTAGTTTTGTTGCCGACGCGGGCTGCATACCGAGTTGGTGCCCACGGCCCGCCTGCTGATGACCCGGCGCGCATGCGAACGACGCGCTTTTGGTATTTGGGGGCAACGTCCCATTCAGCATTGGTTCATGCTTGTAGGTCAAACTGTGCCGGTGACCGCGAGTGGTGCGCCGGTGTGTCGGCAGCGGCGTTGCGCAGTTTTTGCAACGCGGTGGGCGGGACAGGGCACTTAGGAGGAGAAGTTTTTCAGATCGCGGTCGAACCGGTAGAGCATCGGACGCAATTCTTCATCTCGATTTCGCGCAGTAATCGGCCGCTCGATGTCCAAGGGTGGCTGAGGATCAGTTTGTCCAACGTCGGATGCGCAGGTAGGTGCATCGAAGGGCCATGATTACGCGAAGGCGTTACCCTGGCATCAACGGTCGGGACGGACAAGAGGGAAATGCATATGCAGATCCAGGAAGTATCGGTCAGCAACGATCTTGGCCTGCATGCACGCGCATGCGCAAAGATTGTTCAGGTTGCTTCTCGCTTTCCCTGCGACTTTTGGATCGTCGCCAAGGGCCGCCGCGCCAGTGCGCGCAACATACTTGCTGTGATGCTGTTGTCGGCATCGGTGGGAACGGTGGTGCGTTTGGAAGCTGACGGTCCCGGGGAGATCGGTGCGATACGCGAGATCACCGCGCTTTTCCAAGATGGCTTCGGAGAATCCTCCTAAGGTACTAGGCGCGTAAATCAAAAGGCCGCGCGATAGAATTTCTTAGTGCAAGCCATGGTTGGCGCGTTCTCGGTTTTTGGCGCGTCGAACTGTCGGCATATCGCCGTTTTCCTCGTTCAGACTCAGTCATTAAAATCAAGCGGCAAGCCGACGTAATTTTCTGCGATCGTACGCGCACCTGCTTCAGACTTGAACAGATAGTCCAATTCTGCGGCTTGGAATTTTGCGGAAATTGGTGTGTCGTCAGGAAAGCGGTGCATCAAGGTAGTAAACCACCACGAAAAACGCTCCGCTTTCCAAATTCGCGCCAGGCAGCGCTTTGAGTAGTTGTCGATTCCCGTTTGGGACTTTTCGCTGTAGTACTCGGTGAGAGCGTGCGAGAGATATTTGACATCCGTGGCCGCGAGGTTTAAGCCCTTTGCGCCCGTGGGTGGCACGATATGGCCTGCGTCGCCAGCGAGGAACATTCGCCCGAACCGCAGTGGCTCGGCGACAAAGCTGCGTAGAGGCGCGATACTTTTTTCCAGAGAAGGGCCGGTGACGAGCCGCTCGCGTCCCTTTTCGTCGAGTCGATTGCGCAATTCCTGCCAAAAGGCATCATCGCTCCAATCCTCCGCTTTATCTGTCAGAGGAACCTGCAGGTAGTAGCGACTGCGTGTCTTGCTGCGTTGAGAACATAGGCTAAATCCCCGTGCGCTGTTTACGTAGATGAGTTCCTCGGAAACGGGGGGCGTATCGGCGAGTAATCCCAACCATCCGATGGGATAGACTTTTTCATATTCCGAAATTGCTTGAGGTGGGGCGCTGGCCCTGCAGACGCCGTGGTAGCCGTCACAGCCCGCGATAAAGTCACAGTCGACGCGATGCGATTGGCCGTCCTTTTCATATGTGACGTGCGGCGTTGCACCGTCAAAATCAAAGACTGCAACATTGTGTGCATCGTAGACGGTGGGCAAAGCGGCGGACCTGCGCGCCTCCATTAAGTCACGCGTAAGTTCGGTCTGGCCGTAGACCATGACGGTCTTGCCTCCAGTCAACCCGTGCAGGTCGACGCGATGGCGCTTGCCACCCCATAGCATTTCGAAACCGCGATGAATTAGGCCCTCTCGATGAAGTCGCATGCCAAGACCAACTTCGTCAAGCAGATCAACTGTGACTTGTTCAAGCACGCCAGCACGGATTCGGCCGAGGACGTGTTCAGCGGTCTGTCGTTCGAGAATGATGTTCTCGATGCCCGATTTGTGGAGTAATTGTCCGAGGAGCAGCCCGGAAGGACCAGCTCCGATGATTGCAACTTGCGTGCGCATGCGATTCACACCTCCTTTTCGGGATCGGGCTGCTGCGAGAAAGGCCCGGAACCACCGATGTGGACAACGGCCCGGACTTCGAGGATGACCCCAAGCGCCCTGGAGCAGTGGTAACTACCTCGAGAGAAGGAACTTCGCGAAGCCATTTCAGAGGCAGCAATATCCAATGGAGCGCGACATTTGGTGCACAGTGGCTGCCAATGTATGAAATGCGCTCGAACGTCGATCGCATTTCGTTGACCAATGCCGCGACGTTCTTTGGTAGCGCGCGACGAGCAACGCGATGAAGTTAATTTGCATGCCAAGGGATCCGTTTGAGCTTAAGCGCCGGCGGCGGCTTCGAAAAAGTAAATTTGTCCGAGTTTGCACCCGCAAGCCCTTTTTTTCAACGCAATCGCGTGAGCGAGCGCGGAACTTGTCGGCCGCATTTGCAGACGCCCTGGACTTGGACGAGCAGGTACGAGCTTCGCGCGCACGAACCCGCGCAAGGGCATAGTGTCGTCGTCCGTCGACGGGATCGCTCAAATTCGTTTGGTGGTCTCAAGCGGTCAACGAAACACCTGGTTGTAATCTGAAGACCAGGAGGTGACCGCATGAGACGAGGACGCCGTCGGATATTCACGGACGCCTAGTGCGCCGAGCATTGGCGCATGTACAAAGCCGGAGAGTCCATTCTTGGTATAGGACGGGCACTAGGGCGGGCGCTGCGGCGGTCCACCGCGTGCTCCAGCCCACTGGAGGCATCGCACCTGCCATTAGGCGCCGTTCTTCGAGGATACTCAGCCTTGTTGAGCGAGAAGAAATTTCCCGTGGCATTGCAGCGGGCTGCACGATCCGCGCCAGCGCGAGAGGACTAAACCGGGCGCCTTCCACCGTAAGTCAGGAGGTCTGCCGACAGGGCGGCCGAATGCGCTATCGAGCCGCGAAAGCCGACTTGGTGGCTTGGGATTCGGCTCGTCGACCAAATCCCTGCCTGCTCTCCCAAAACCTACCGTTGCAGCAAATCGTTGCGAGTCAGCTCAACGAGGATTGGGCTCCGCAGCAGATCGCAGCCTGGCTGAAGGCCGAATACCCTGAGAACCCGGAGCTGTGGGTGTCACACGAGACGATCTATCGAAGTTTGTTTGTGGAGGCTCGCGGGGCACTGAAGAAAGAACTGATCGGACATCTGCGCTCAACGCGGCGTATACGTCGTTCACGCCACGCCACCTTTCGAGGAGGGAGCCGCGGCGAAATCGCAGATGGCGTTTGGATTCGGGAAAGGCCGGCGCAGGTCGAGGATCGTGCGATCCCGGGCCACTGGGAGGGGGATTGGGTCGAGGGCTCGCGAGGAAGCTACTTCGCGACCTTGGTAGAGCGGCAATCGCGCTTTGTCATCATTGTCAAAATCGCCGATAAGCGAACGCGACCCAGAAGCGCGCAGCGCCAGGATCATTTGCATAATGCTCGCCACTCGGGGGGCACCGAGACGGCCCGAATTTTCTTTGCATTATCTTGTGTTTCGCTCGCGAAAACCCGCACTTCCTTAATCTCGGCGATTTCTTGCCGCCCTCGGCGGATCATGTGCTGGAACACGAAGCTTTTTTCGCGCCACTCGGTGATGTGTGACTCGATTTGTAGGACGTCGCCATAGGTTGCAGGAGCGATGAATCGCGCTTGCGCGCTGACGCATGGCGTGCCAATGATTCCGTGAGATTGTTTCGCATCCCGCCAGTTCGGCAGACCGCTTTTCTCGAAGAAGCGTCGACTAGCAGCGTCCGCCCAACGAAAGAAGTTAGGAAAATACGCGATTTGTGCCGGATCGCAGTCGCCAAACTCGACATGCAATTCAAAGCTGTTGGAGCGGGTCATGTGGAAGGAGCGCGGGCGCGCTTGACGAAGTGAATAGGTGCTGTTTTTGGTGGTCGCGCCGGAGCGCCGTAGCTCTGCAAAACCTTGTCTAAGGTTTTGCCCCCATCGTCCGCAAGTGCCGCTTCGCGTGCATGGCCGATGGCTTTTGCGTGCGCGGGCGCAGTATTTCGGTGCGGAAGTTGTCCAAAATGGGAAAGCAGCGACGAAAGGTTTTCCTTGCTGCGTTCGTTGGCCACTCCGTAGCCCTTGATGAGGCGGCCGCACAACGCCATTTCGTATCCACATTGCCAGTCTTGGCCTGCCAGTAGCCGAACCGCCTCTAGCCACCGCTCAATAAATGCCTGTTCGCTGGCATAGCGGTAACTTCGGCGGCGTAGCCATCGCAATGAAGAAATAGCGCGCAACGCAAGGGCGCCAATCACAGTATGGGAACCCAATACCATGGGCAAGGACCAAGAGGACAAGCCGCGTTGACGGCGCGCTGTGTCATGGCGAAGTAGAGGCTTCGCGATTGTTGCTGGCAGCAAACCGGCAAGTTCCGCGACGCCAGGGTGCAAGTAGTCGTAGACTTTTACGACGTCTTTGGCATTTGCCTTGATTTCCTTGCGCAATCTCAAACGGCGATTTGCGCGTGACTTTAGATCCGCGACTCGTACAACATCGTCAAAGGCCATCCATAGTGCTAGCCAACGGGCCATTTCACGAGTCGTGGCGAAGTTCTGCTGGCCCGTTGGATCGATGGTGCGCTCGGCTTGCAGCACCTGGTCCATACGTCGCAGATAGAGGTCTGCATAGGCGTGATCCTGAAAATCGAGGACACGGGCGTAGCCAAGAGCGAGCATCGTCTGCACCGGCGCCGGAAAGCGGGAACGGGCCGGCTCGGGAAGCGAGGAGGCTGATTGCGGGTTCAGGGTAGCGGGCGATTGCATCCGGGTAACGCCAAGGTCACGCGCTTTAGCAATTTCTTGCAAGGCTCGCGAAAAACCCTTGAGATTGACAAGATTCGAATTTGTACCGTCAGATAAGATCGCCTCGTAATCCGCCACCTCGAACGGCAACACCCCGCATCCCGCGATGGCTCCGAGCATAACGGCGCTCACTACCGTTCCAGCCTCCTGCGCCAGGCGTGTCATGTCGAGCAAGTGCAGTTCGCGACTGTTTTCACTTAATATTTCAATGAGTTTTGCGCTATCCAGGCGGCCATCGCCCATCCGAATGCGCTCGGCAGTAGTAAGGGCTCGTGCGGATGAGCTCACAACAATGGTGTGCTCTGAGTCGGCCATGCCGATGCTTGTCTGTCGTGCGCTCTCCAACAATTCTGAAGAGATCAGTGCATCGACCATTCCAGGGACCGGGTACAGACTGAAAACCGGTTTTCGGCCGCCGAGGTGGGCGATCGGGACGGGAAAGACCTCGACGTAATATGTCGTGGCGCCGGTGCGCTGGGCAACACCGGGAATTGACGTTTTCTGCGCTGCGTAGCCCGCTCGGTGCGCCGTGGCGATCAACCAGTCGCTAAGCACACCGCCACCTTCTCCGCCAAGGGCGCACAGCAGCAGGCAGATGGGACGCTGTTCGGACATAACGGTAGACTCAACCATGCTCGATCGCGCGGACGAACGCACTGCGCGTTGCACTGATCAGTCGCTCGTACCAACTTGCGTTTTGCACGACCTCGATGCGGTAGAAGCTTGGACAAAGGCTTGCCGCAATGGCATTGGCACCGCATAAACCACAGCCAACGCACCCCTCAATGATGGTGGCAACGGGATCGACTTTGAGCGGGTCCGGGTTGTCCTTGATCGTTAATGTCGGGCAACCCGAAAGGCGAATGCAAGAATGATCGCCGTTGCACACGTCCTCGTCCACACCGAAGCGCGTGCGCACCACTCGCTTACGCCGGGCCAGCAGGCCAGCAATCCAGGGTTTGATGCGGCGCTGTCGCTCTAGCTGACATTCGCCTTCGGCAACGATAACCTTCAGCCCGGTGTCGCTGGTGGTAAAGGCCTCGACTAATGTGTTACGCATCTCATCGACTTGGTAGCTGTCCACCCTGCGCAACCATCGAACGCCTAAACCTTTTAGGGTCTGCTCGATGGTCGTATTTCGGTCTACCAGACTCCGTTGTTTCTGTACTGCGGCTGCTTTGACATGATCATCCGGGGTTGAAATGATGTTTTGAGTCCCCGTAGCTGCGGAATAACCGTTCTTGAAAATTAACAACACCACATCGTCGCCATTGAAAAGAGCACTTTGGACACCAGTAAGTAGTCCGTTGTGCCAGAGGCCGCCATCGCCAACCATCGCGAGCGTACGCCGGCTCATCATGGGCGCTACCCCAGCACTGCTCGCCAGACTCATGCCATAGCCCAAAATGGAGTGGCCGCACTCAAAAGGTTCGAAGGTGCCAAAGGAGTGGCAGCCAATATCGGCGGCGATGTGTACTCGACCAACTTGTTGTTGTGCGAGTTTTAGCGCTGCAAAAACCGGTCTCTCCGGGCATCCGACGCAAAAACCCGGTGGCCGCGGCGGCAGAGTCTGTCCAAGTTGCCGAGCCACGTTGTCACGTCGAAGTTGATTGAATTCTAACCAGCGTTGAGCCAACGCTACCGGAACCTTTGGCAGGTACCGCCCGATGAATTTCACTAGCGCCGCGGTTACGTTTTCCACTGTGTACTCGCCTGCAGGGGGCAGCCAGTCTTTGCCGTGCAATGGCGTTGCCGTTTGGTGGCGTCGCAAAACCGTAGCCAGTTCCTGTTCGATGTATTCGGGCTGACCTTCCTCGAGCAATAGAACGCCTCGCTTATCTTCGCAAAAGGACAAAACCTCTTCGGGCACCAACGGGTAGGTGACGTTAAGCACTAAGATGGGAATTTGGCTGACCCCAAACGAATCGGCTAACCCGAGTTGATACAGGGCGCGAACGAGGGTGTTATATAGACCGCCCTGAACAATAAGGCCGACATCAGCATGGGTGCCCGAAAATCGCTCGTTTAATCCATGCTCGGAAATGTAGCGGCGTGCCGCTGGTAGGCGCGATTCAAACTTCTGCTTTTCCTGGCGAAAGGTTACCGGCGGGTGCGCAAGACGCATGTAGTCAAACGTGGCCGGCTCTTCCCGCGTTGCGTGGGTCGAGAGCTTTGGTGCGACGTTGTCTTTGCAAGCGAAGCTGCCGTGGACGTGGCACGCACGGATTCGAAGCTCGAGTATCGCAGGCATGTTCGAGGCCTCGGAGAGCGCAAAAGCATGCTCGACCATTTGGACCATGCGTCCCAGTTCGGGGCGAGGGTCCAACAGGATCATCGAGGACTTTAGCGCAAAGGCGTGCGTGCGCTCCTGGATCACGGATGCACCTTCTCCGTAATCCTCGCCCACCACGATCAATGCTCCACCCTGAACACCAACCGAAGCCAGATTCGAAAGCGCATCCGAAGCAACATTTGTACCGACAATTGACTTCCACGTGACCGCCCCGCGCAGAGGATAGTGGATCGATGCACCAAGCATTGCCGCCGCGGACGCTTCGTTCGAGCAGGCCTGGACGTGAATACCAAGTTCGTCCAGATACGGTTTGGCTTGCACCATTACATCCAGCAGATGCGACACCGGTGCTCCCTGATACCCGCCTACATACGCAACGCCAGATTGCAACAACGCTTTAGCGATCGCAAGGATTCCTTCGCCGTGAAATTCGGTGCCAGAACCGAGGCGCAGCTTATCGACTTCTTGGGTGAATTGAACTTCCATGAAGGTTGTAAACCCCGCGGTCTCATTCAAAAATTGGCGGGCACGCGATTGCAGCCACACCGTCAGTTTGATAGCTCAATGCTAGGCAAAGGTCGGCCGTTCGTCCATCCGAGCGCTTGTCGCCAACTTTTAAACCCGCACTAGCGCGTTCCAGGCTCCGGATTTTCATCGTGCGCCATTAGGGCTTTTGAACTTAGAGTGAAAACCAGCGCGAACTCGCAGATTAGATCGCGTGGCAAAGGAGAGCTTTCCCATCCACAAATTAGGGCTTTGCATCCGTTGAAGCGTAACCTAAAGCGAGTCATGTCGGCGTACAACGCCGAAACGGACGAAAATGGGCGGAAGCTTGTGGTTTCGTTGAACTCGAGCCCGGCCGTCGCTACTGCCGAACTGGGAGCTTTCTGTCCTTACCCCTTTTGTTGTGCAATGCTATTGGGACCGATCCGCGGAGAAACGTCGGGCAGTAAAAAGCGGGTGTGCCTCGCAGAGGATTCGACGTGGGCCTTTGCAGTAGGTCTCGTGTCCCGGGCTTTAGAATGTAGCCTAAGGAAGAACCGATGAGCTCGGTCGAAATGAAGGACCGATACCGAAGGCCGGCAAGAAAGTCGTCACCGCCGCATGCACAAGCAGGCCATAGCGATGCAACGCGTATTGCCGTGTTGCGTAGTCAATGGGCGGAGTAAATTGGTTCGTGCAAGGAAGACTTCTGCAAGCGCGTGACCTAGAGCGGATCGTTGCGACAACCCTTGCGCACTATGATCAAAACGCGCAACAGTTCCGCGTTGCCACACGCGACCATGATGTGCGTCAGAATATTGACTCTCTTCTGCGCCATATTCAAGGTTCGGCACCGTTCACTATCCTCGATTTCGGCTGCGGGCCAGGTCGGGATCTCATGGCGTTGGCTCGGTTGGGTCATACCGCCATCGGACTGGAGGGTAGTACGCAGTTTGTTGTGATGGCAAGAGCGGCATCGGGTTGCGAAGTTTGGCAGCAAAATTTTCTCGGCCTCGATTTACCCGCGCAGTACTTTGATGGCATTTTTGCCAATGCCTCGCTGTTTCACGTTCCTTCTCAAGAACTACCGCGGGTCTTGCGGCAGCTTAATGCCACATTAAAACGCGAGGGCGTGCTCTTTAGCTCGAACCCGCACGGTGCAAACGAGGAGGGTTGGAGCCGGGGTCGCTATGGGGCGTATCACGATCTCGAGACATGGCGCCGTTATCTCACTGAAGCGGAGTTTGTGGAACTTGAGCACTACTATCGTCCCGCTGGATTGCCTCGCGAGCAACAGCCCTGGCTGGCCAGTGTTTGGTGCAAGCGATCGTAGGCCTGAATTGCAGGACACTGGCGAGCGGTTCCGAGTCAAAGGAATGGCTACGGCGCGGGTCGCAAAGGCCTGATAATGCGTAACCGGCAAGGCGCATCTAACGATCCGCGACTGCTGACGGCTTGCCTCGTTTGCTCCAAAGTAGCAATGTTGGAAAGCCGTTTGGCCGCGATTTGAAGGACGCTCGCAGGCATCTATTTACTCGCGTACGTCCTCGTTGGCTCGCACATTTCGATTCGAGGTGGCTTTTTTATGGCGTTAACAAACAGCGCAAGCCCTGGATGCGCTGAAACCTCGGCTGGGGTTCGGGCCAAGCGATCGTTTGTGGTGCAGTTCTTGCATCGTGCAACTACGGTCACGGCGTATCGGCGGTGAAGTACCGTTGGTCCGATTAACGCGGAAATGCGGCCCGCTCGTCTTATCTCGTTAAAACGTCCGACAGGGACAAAGCAATAAGTATCGCAATACCAAAAAAACCAATCGTGGCGGCAATCCGCAATGTCGGGTGAGCGGAGCGCAAATGCATGGAAAACAACAATACGATCGCGGCCTGGGTTACAGAAATCGTGAGGTTGATCGCCGTATTTAACCAACCCAGATAGATAAATGCGCTGCCAAGCGTTAGCAGCAGCAGCGCCAGCAATATGCACCAGGAAAAAAAGTATGTTCTTATCGGAGCGAGGGAAAATTGCTTCATGATCGCGACACAAGATAAAGCAGGGGATAGACAAATATCCAGATGATGTCGACCAGGTGCCAGTACAGACCGGTCAGGTCAACCGGGGTGAAGTACTCGGGGCCGAATGTGTTCTTCGATGCCATGTAGGCTATCACCGATATCACTACAACACCGATAAACACATGCAGCGCGTGAATTCCCGTGATAACAAAATAAAGATAGAAGAAAAGTTCTACCGGGCTTGCTTGCGCGCCGGGGTAGGAGAAGTTCAGCGCGGGAACCAGATGTTCGACGTAGTCGGCATGGTATTCGAGTCCTTTAATCGCAAGAAAGAGGATGCCAAGAGCGACGGTGAGAGACAGCCAACCGACGATCGCTCGGCGTGCTCCCGATTGGGCCGCGTGGACCCCCAATGCCATGGTCAGACTGCTTGTCAGGAGCAAAGCGGTATTGATGGTTGCTAAGGTTAGATCGGTCAACCGACTTCCTGCGGCAAACGCTGCCGGATGTTGGGTACGCGTGATCGTGTACGCGGCGAACAACACGCCGAAGAACAGAACCTCTGTCGCCAGAAAAATCCAGATTCCCAAATTTGAGGCGTCGCGCTGCTGCGCGGCGTCATCAAACTGCGGCGCAATAGAAGCAACCGTGCTAGCCATGCGAGGGCCCGTCTGACGAGTAGGAATACGGTTCTTCAGCGACGATCGGCGTCCTCAGAAAATTCTCTGGAAGCGGCGGAGAGGACGTTTGCCACTCTAATCCCTTTGCGTTCCACGGGTTCGACGGCGCGGTAGGTCCATCGCGAAGCGACCGAAACAGGTAAAAAAGCGGCAAGGCATAGCCAAGCGCCAAGATCACGGCGCCCGTAGACGAGAGAACGTTCCAGAGCTGGAACTCAGGCGGGTATTCTGGGTATCGTCGTGGCATACCCAGATAGCCAACAATGAACTGCGGAAAGAAGGTCAGGTTGAAGCCTACGAAAGTAACGATCGCCGCGAACCGCGCCCAAGCATCGGAATACATTCGGCCAGTTACCTTTGGCCACCAAAAGTGGATCCCTCCAAAGAAAGCCATGACTGCTCCGCCAACCATAATGTAATGAAAGTGCGCTACCACGAAATAGGTGTCGTGCAATTGGACGTCAAGTCCAAGTGAAGCGAGAAACAGTCCAGTGAGGCCGCCGATGGTGAAAAGACCGACAAACCCGAGCGCATAAAGCATGGGGGCTTCGAACGAAATGCGTCCCTTGTACAGCGTGGCAGTCCAGTTGAATACTTTGATGGCGGAGGGCACGGATACAAGAAAGGTCAACAAGGAAAACACGGTGCCGGCATAGGCCGATTGACCACTGACAAACATATGGTGACCCCACACGACAAAACCGAACGCCGCAATTGCCAGCATCGCATATGCCATGAAGCGATATCCAAAAATGCGATTGCGCGCGAAGCACCCAATAATCTCGCTCGCAACCCCCATCGCCGGCACAATCATGATGTAAACGGCCGGGTGCGAATAAAACCAGAACAGATGCTGAAACAAAAGCGGATCGCCACCCAAGGCAGGGTCGAAAACGCCAATCCTAAAGAAGTGTTCCACGGCGATTAGCACCAGAGTCATCGCAAGTACGGGGGTCGCCAAAACGAGAATCAGGCTTGTGGCGTACATGGCCCAGATAAAAAGGGGCAGTCGAAACCAACTAAGCCCGGGTGCGCGCATCTCGTGAATGGTGACGATGAAATTAAGGCCGGTCAGAATAGAAGAAAACCCCGCAATAAAGACTCCGGCCACGGCGGCAAAAACGTGCGTGTTGGAGAACATCGTCGAAAAAGGCGTGTAAAACGTCCACCCGGTGTCAACACCGCCAGCGATAAGCGATTCGATCGCGAACAAGGCACCGATCACATACAGGTACCAACTCAGAAGATTCAGGCGAGGAAACGCGAGGTCTCGGGCGCCGATCATTAGCGGCACAAGGAAATTCCCGAGGGTAGTGGGTATTGAGGGGATGAGAAAAAACCAGACCATGATGACGCCGTGCATCGTAAACAGCTTGTTGTATGTCTCGATGCTGACCAATTCTGAATACGGGGTCAGAAGGTTTAGCCGGATCAAGGCCGCCGCGGCACCGCCGATGAAAAAGAGCAAGGTGATCGATACGGTGTAGAGGACAGCAATGCGCTTGTGATCCAACGTGGTCAGCCAGGACCACAAACGAAAATCTGCTGTGAGATAGTTTTCGTGTTGTGCGACAGAGATGCTGCTCATCGCTGGACTCCTTGCGGCACGTTCTCCATGGACTTTAGGTACTCGATAATCTCCAGCATTTGCTCTTCGTCGATTTGGCCGCGAAACGACGGCATGATCGGTTCATAGTTTGCAGGAACGTCCTTGTTGGGCAGGAAAACGGAATCTCGAATGAAGCGTTCGTCGGCAATCACGCTGCGTCCGTCTTGGAGCTGAACCGGTTTGCCGAACAATCCTTCGAGTCTCGGGGCGTGCACGTTTGCGCTCGGACCGTGACAGCCACTGCACCCGAACTGGCGAAAGCGCCTTGCCCCCTTAGCCGCCATGGAACCTTCGGTATCAGATACGGCAAGCCAGCGATCAAAGTCGCCCGGCTCCATCACGAAAACGCGTCCAATCATTAAAGAGTGGGCCGTACCGCAGTACTGGGTACAAAACCAACGGAAGTCGCCCGTGCGAGTCGCCTTGAACCACAGGGTGGTGTAGCGGCCCGGTAAGACGTCCTGCTTGACGCGAAATCCGGGAATGGAGAAGCTGTGGATGACGTCTTGCGACGTCATGACAAGCGCGATCGTCCGGCCAACAGGAATATGCAATTCGCCAATCTCACGTTGTCCACCGCGATGCTCGATATGCCACATCCACTGCTTGCCCACGACGTAGACAGGAATCGCATCGTGAGGAACGGTCGCGCTTTCATAGTAGGCATTCGCGCTCCATAAAAACATTGCGAGAAAGATGATTAAAGGAACCAGCGTCCACGTGACTTCTATCCTGTGCATCGTGTGCTCGTAACGAGCACCAACGGCGACCGTACGGTCCGCCGTAGAGCTGCGGCGATATTTGATAGCGAAAATTACGACGAGCACCGCGATCGCGATGGCGATCACCGCGGAAAGAGCAAGCCAAACGAAGTAAATGTTGTCGATGCTTCCTGCGATGGTGGAAGCGGCGGCGGGAAAGAATTCGACGTGACTCATGATCATCGACACCACATTACGAGGTCGTCGCCCCCCTTCGGTGTTTGCGCGTTAAGCGAATCACGCCAAAGATGGACATTGCCAGCAATGTCGCCGCTGACAGCGCTTGCAAAGCGGCAAGGATCGTTGCGCTGTGCGCGCCTGTCAGCGGGCCATAGTGAAAACAGACGAGGAGCACGCGCTCCAGGCGTGACGAAGTCCGGCGGGCGGCGGCGTCGCTAAGCTCGCGAGCCAATTGCGCGGAAGTGAAATCGAAACCAAACAGGTAACTAGAAATTCTGCCCTGCGGCGTCAGTAACACGATACCTGCAGGATGCGCGTACTGGTGAGAGGCGCCATCGTAAACGTAGCGAAGCCCCACCTCATGAGCAAGCTGGCTTATGGACGACGGAGCGCCGATAAGAAAGTGCCATTGATCGGCCGCGACATCTCGAGCTCCAAGGTAGGCCAGCTTTTTTTGTGCCGCCAAAGACGCAGAGTCGTCGGGGTTAACGCTAAGAACGATTACCTCGGGGCGGAAAGAATCGCGGATCGCAGCCGCGTCCAGACGCTCCACGAGATTCGAGATCATGGTTGGGCACAGATTTGAACAGCCATAGTATGTAAACACCAAAACCACGGGTTGGCCTCGGAAGTAACCACCCAGCGCCACAGTCTTGTTAGTCTCGTCGTGAAATTCGAGCTTCGGGGAGACCGCATGGTCTATTTGCGGATCGAAATTGACGCCCGACGCAATGAAACTAGCGGAGTCCGCCGCGAGGGCGGCACACGGCGCGCAGAGCGAAATTACCGTCGCAAGAGTGAATAGCAGAAGTTTCTTCATGGCACGGCCTTTGCCGGCGCCGAAGGCACACCTCTTGCCAAGTCGCGTTCAACGGTCAATTGCATGGCGCGGTCAATTGGAATCTGCACGCGCCCCGCGCTTCGGTCTATCCAGCGATATTCTTGAAGCAGTGCCTCCTTTTCGTGTCGATAGGTGCGAAGATCGCTTGCTGGTTGGCTTTGCAGCCGGGGCATTTCAGGAAGTTGACCTTGCGCGGACTGCGACGGTTGCGCAGCGGGGGGTCGTGGCAATCGAAAACCACCCACAAGGACGATTGCGATCAAGGCGGTCAGGATGATCAGCACGGTCAAAGCGGCTGAGAAGACGAAGATGCGCGACGTTCCGAAGACCGACGATTCGTGGCCGGGTTGCGTGACGATGAGGGAAGTTTCATGCATGATGAATCGTCGTGCCGCCCGTTTGAACTGAAATGGCATTGAGGGCCGAGCGTCGCGCTATTCTCAGGAACAAGCCAAGCCAAACCCCGCCTACGGCGAGCAATGCAAGCAGATCATTCCATTGCAACTCGAACCTTTGCGGACGAAAAGCGGGAATGACGAGCCAAAACGCGTCGGTCAGTGAGGCAAAAAGCAGCAGCGCTGCGAGCGATCGAAGTGCCTGTGGCGTTCGCTTGATACCGCGCAGGAGCAAAAGCAAAAACGGCACAGCAAAGTGAATGCAGGCGAGGAACAAAGCCACGCCGCCCCAATTTCCCCGGGTGCGCGGCAGGTACCAGGAAATGTCGTTTGGCAGGTCCTCGATCCAAATGATGATGAATTGCATAAAAGCGAGGTAAGACCAAATGAGCACCAAAGCAAGTAACAAATTGCCAAGATCATGAAAGCGCGCAGGCAAATTCCGATTAGCATTTGGCGCGAACCAGATCGTGGCGGTGATTGCAAAGGACAGCGCTGACAGGCATTGGCCGGTTCCGGTTAACAGACCAAACTCTGTGGAAACCCACTGAGGCGTCAGCGACATGGTCCAATCGATGGAGGAGAAGGTCGTCGTAATCAGGTACAGAAACAAACCGATACCGGAGATCGCGCGCGTTGATGCTGCTGCTGGTGCGGGCGCAGCCACTGCGCGGGAAGGCGACCACTTTTGCAGCAAAAACCCGAAGCCGATCCAGATCGCGAAATAAAGCGCCCAACGGATACCGAAAAAGGTGGGGTTTAAGTACCAGGTCTGTGTTGGCTCAACGTCCAGCGGTGCAATTTCGCCCGATCGCATCCACGAATACAGGTCGGGCAGCCGCACCAGCATTGGTATTGCGAGCAGCGCGCAATAAGGAAGCATAGCCACGAGGGGCTCGAGTACTGGGCGAACCTGCTCTGCCCAATCGCCCCCGGTCAAGTTGTGAACGAAAAGGAGCGCCATGCTGCCCAAAGACAGCCCAAGCAAGAAAAGCCAAACGAAGAGATAAGAAGGCATAAGTGCCTGCCCGGTGTACCAAGTGTGCAAAACGAGCAGGGCAGCGGCGAAAAGTCCGACAAGCGATGCGGCGCCTTCTCCGAGCGTGCCGAAGATAAGTGGTAACTTTTGCATGTTCATTTCGGCTGGCCTTCAATGGAGCCACGCTCAGCGACAGCGAGATCGTCGAGCCGCGCATTCTGGCTAAGCTGTAGAGCTCGTATGTAGGCGACTATCGCCCATCGATCGGGTATCGTGACGCGATCTTCGAACGGATACATCACACCGTAACCGTACGTGATCACGTCAAATAAATGTGCGTCTGATGCGCCTCGTAGCTTCGGGGTATGAAGCGACTGCGGCGCCGGAAAACCCCGGCGGACGACCATTCCATCACCGTCACCAGTTACGCTGTGACACGGCGCGCAAAAGATGTCGAAGCGATTTTGCCCGCGACGCAAGGTATCCATCGTGACCGGAAGCGGCATGTGTCGGGCCGCCCCGGAAGAAGGGTTGGTCGTGGGTTTGACTCTAAACGCACCGCGATCGTCGAGCGGAAGAACCGTTTCCGTTGGAGTCGGAAGTGGCTGCTCTTCTTTGCGCCCACTGGACGTTGCTGCGAGAACCCCGGCACTGTGTGCGACGACCCCGCGTTCGAGAGGGCGCGATGAGCGACCGTCGGACCAAAGCGGGCTGGGCGCAAGAGGCTTGTACTTGGGCTGTTCGTACATATTTTGCATTGCTTTCTCGCAACCACCAAGCAACGGCATCAGTAGCAAAAGAAGCGAAAGAAGGTGTGGGCGGTTCATCGCGCTCTCATAATCGCAAATGCGCCGCGTTCAAACCCCATAAAGCAATGCCGGGGTGTCGAAGCCAGGTCGCCGCGCCAGCGGCTTGCAAAAATCATTTGCTCACCGTGTCTCCGCTTCAGCCACATCCGTAACTTTCAGTGGACCTAAGCGTTCAAGGAACTGCCTCGTTTCTTGTACGTCGAACTGTGGATCCAGGGCTTGGATGCACAAGAAAAAGCCATCGCGAGAAGCCAAGGCAAAGTCGGGCAAGTTGAAAACAGGGTGGTAGAGCTTTGGCAGGCCATTCGCAAAAAGCATTCCAAAAAAAATTGCGAGCGCTGCGCCAAGTATGGTCATTTCAAAAGTCGCAGGCACCAGACCAGGCCAAAAGGGCGTCCGGCCGCCGACATTGAGCGGGTACGCCGCTGAGACGCTATACCACTGCAAGGCGAACGTGCCGGCGCAACCAATGATGCCACCCACTAGTGCGAGCGAAGAAATGCGGTCGCTTCCGAAGCCCACAGCCTCCGCAAGGCCCTTGATGGGCATCGGTGAGTATGCGTCGAAGCGCACGTAACCTTCGGCGCGTGCAGCGCGCGCAGCTTGCAGCAGCGCTGTCGGTGTCGGGAACTGGGCGATTAGTCCATACCAGTGGCCGCTATTGTTCATGTGCAAATCCTTGTTGTTGCATCAACAACTCGCGCATTTCTGCCATCGATATCAACGGTAAAACGCGGATAAACAACAAAAGGAGCCAAGCGAAAAAGCCAATCGAACCAAACAAAATCGCCCAGTCCCAAATCGTCGGATAAAACATGCCCCAAGCCGACGGGAGAAAATCCCTATGCAAGCTAGTGACAATTAGCATGAAGCGCTCGAGCCACATGCCAATGTTGATCGCGATGCTGATCCACAGCAGCAACCAAGGTGAGCGGCGAACGCGCGGCGACCAAAGCGCCTGCGGGATAAAGACAACACACAAAATTAGCGTCCAGTACACCGGTGCGTAAGGTCCACGCATTCGATTTAGGGCCGTATAAATTTCGTACGGATTGGCGCTGTACCACGCCATGAAAATGTCCATCACGTAGCTGTACGCGACAACCAGTCCCATCGCCAAAATGAGTTTGGCCAGGTTGTCCAGGTGCCGCTCGGTAATGAAATCGTTCAGATCGAACGCCTTGCGGAGAAGTACCGCGATGGTCATCGCCATTGCAAAACCCGAAAACATTGCACCGGCGACAAAAAATGGCGGAAAGATGGTCGAATGCCATCCCGGCGTGTTGCCGGTCGCAAAGTCCAACCCGACGACACTGTGAACAGAAACGACCAACGGGACGGCCAAACCCGCGAGCAACAGATGCGCAGAGCCTCGGCGGCGCCAGTGACGAGCCTCGCCGCGCCAGCCGAGCGCAAGGATGCCGTAAAAGTATTGCGTCGAGCGCTTGCTTGCGCGATCGCGCAGCGTGGCAAGATCAGGCAGCAGACCGAGGTACCAGAACATGAGCGAAAGAAGCAAGTACGCCAAGATCGCAAAAAAATCCCATACCAGTGGGCTGCGCCACTGGGGCCAAAGGCTCATGACGTTTGGGTAGGGAGCCAGCCAATAGAAAAACCAGGGGCGACCAAGGTGAATGATCGGAAACATGCCAGCAATCGTTAGAGCAAAGATCGTCATGGCTTCCGCAAATCGACTAATCGACGCCCCCCACGCTTGCCGAGTGAGATGCAAGGCGGCAGAAATGAACGTTCCGGACATCGCGATGGCGATCCACCAAACGTAGTTGGTGATGTCAAACGCCCAGACGACGGGTTCGTTCAGGCCCCAGATACCGACGCCCTTGTAAAAGAGGTAGGCGATCGAACCAAAAAAAAGAAGCGTGAACGCTGAACTTAGCGAAAAAGCGACCGTCCACCAGCGGCCAGTGGGACCCTCAAGCACGATGTCGCTGAGCTTGTCTGAAATGGTGCCCAACGAGTGATCGCCCTGCAACAGCAAGGCGCTAGGTTGGGCCCACATCGGAGCAACGGGCGGTGACGCCGACGGCACGGACGCAAGCACATCGCTTGGGATGGACGACATAGCCTTTGTCACTCAATCCAATTTGTCAGTTGAACCTCTTCGAGATCCGGGTTTGGATTACTCAATTTCGCCATATAGGTCGTGCGCGGGCGCGTGTTTAGCTCGGCTAGTAATGCATAGCTGAGTGGGGAACGCTTCACTTTATTTATCCGACTGTCCGGATCATTGAGATCTCCAAACACGATCGCCCCAGTCGGGCATACTGCTTGGCACGCGGTGATCACTTCCCCATCGCGTAAACGCCGATTGGCCTTTTCTGCCTCAATGCGCGCGCCGGTAATGCGTTGGACGCAATAGGTACATTTTTCCATCACTCCACGCATTCGCACCGTCACGTCGGGGTTGCGTTGGGCTTTCAGATGCTCGTCGCTCAAATCGGAATACTGAAGAAAGTTGAAACGTCGAACCTTGTACGGGCAGTTATTCGAACAAAAGCGCGTTCCAACACAGCGGTTATAAACCTGCAGATTTAGTCCTTCAGAATCGTGCACCGTCGCTTCAACCGGGCAGACCGCTTCGCAGGGTGCGCGCTCGCAATGCATACAAGGCACCGGCTGAAAGTAAGTTCGAGGCCGATCAATTTCTCCCTTGTAGTACCGGTCAACGCGTATCCAGTGCATTTCGCGGCCGCGCGCAACTTCGGTCTTTCCAACGATAGGAATGTTGTTTTCCGCCTGACAAGCGATCGTGCAGGCACTGCAACCGATACACGCGTCGAGGTTGACGCTCATTGCCCACGCGTAACCCGCGTACTTAAATGGGTCGTACAAACTCGTGACAGGCTGCGGATCATCGCGAGTTACCGCCCCGGGATCGATTCGGAACTGCGTAATCGATGTTGATCGCACCGGTCGACGCCCTTCCATTGAGTGATGGTGCTGGGTAACCGCCAGCGTGTGTTTCTTGGCGGTCTTTCGTATCTGCAACCCGGGTGCAAACCAGAGTGCGTCGGATTGCCGCAGCAAGTAGGCATTGACGCCGGCGCCGCTACCGACATGGCCCGCCCGGGTACGGCCGTAGCCCAGCGTGAGGGTTACCGCTTGATCGGCATGTCCGGGCATGATCCAAATAGGGGCGGTTATGCTGCGTCCACCGTAATGCAATTCAACGAGATCCTCATTCTTCAGATCGAGCCTTTGGGCCAGTGAAGGACTTACCAGCGCGGCGTTGTCCCAAGTGAGTTTTGTCAATGGCTTGGGCAACTCCTGCAGCCAACCGTTGTTGGCGTAGCGACCGTCCCAAATCGTCGGATCGGGTGCGAAAATGACTTCGATTTGCTCATCGTCTACCGGATGCTGCGGTACATTCAACTTGGGTAAGTAATCCGTATTTGGTCGGACATTTTTCTGTTCCAGTTCGGTCCCCTCGATTACCCCGCGCTGCAACGCGCGGTTCCAAAAAGTCTCGAAGTCGACACCCGAGTGCGAGGTGCGCCAGTATTTGCGCACGATCTGATAGTCCTCTTTTTCGCTTTGACCGAGCAAGACTGCTAGCAATTCGTGCGCGGATGTCCCCCCGTACAGCGGCGCCATTAAGGGTTGCTGCACCGATACGGTGCCGTCAAAAGCACAGATGTCGGACCAACTCTCGAGAAAATGCTTCTGAGGAAGTTGCCAGTGACAAAGCGCCGAGGTCTCATCGTCATAAAGGCTTAAGTGAGCCGAGAAACCGACCGCGCTGAGGTGATGGCCAAAATCAAGATCCACAGGCGCGTTGTAAACCGGGTTGCCACCGACAATGAACAACGTATCGACGCGCCCTGCGGCCATAGCCGAGGTCAGCGCGCGCAGCGACTCAGACTGAGATATTGGCGTGGTACCAACGGGCGCGGAGTAGGACACCGCAGTGCCCAGGCTTCCGAGCAGCTGATTCATGGTGTGTGCCAAAGCGTGAACTTCCGGCGGCTGCGCATCTCCGACGACAATCAAAGACCGGCCTTGGTTTTGGCGCAAATCGTTCGCACACACCTCAATCCATCGCAAAGCGGAAGGGGATAAACCAACGGGTTGTGCAACCATCGGCACACCCAAAGCGCGCGCGATTGCGAGCGCAACAGAGGCGATGCGCGATGACCGGACGGCCAGACGGTGATCCGCGTACGCGCCCGTCAGCGTCGGCGTCGCCTCCACCACATAGAGTCGGCCTGGATCCGGTCTATCGGTTTGCATTAAGCGCCCGGCGACGAAGTCGCGAGCATGACGCACCCCAGGCCCCGCCAAAAAATCCGCCTCCAGGCTCAGAACCACGCGACACTGGTCAAAGTGATAGCGTGGTTGAAGCGGTTCACCGAACGCTAACCGGGTGCCCTCATAGATGTGGTCGCGGTGAATCGGTTGATATCGGTGCCAACGTGCCGCAGGGAAGCGTGCCAGAAAGGTCTGAATTTGGCCAAGCAGCGTCGGTGATTGAACTTCTTCGGTCAAGACACACAATCCCGCGCCCTCGGCAGCAGTGAGCTGGTTCATTCTCTGGCCCAGCGCCGACAAAAATCCCTCCCAAGTGCTTGCTTGTCCTCGGTTCGTAAAGGTCTGTGACCGATCGGGGTCCCAAACCTCGAGGACGCAAGCCTGCGAAAAAATGTCTGTGCCACCCAGACTCTCTGGGTGATAGGGATTTCCTTCGACTTTGGTTGGTCGTCCCATATTGCTTTGAACCAACAGACCAATGGACGTTTGACCGAAATTGGCTGCGGTGGCAAAAAACAGCGGCTGCGCGGGCGTAAGCTGCGCCGGCGCGTGCACGTACGGAAGAATCGTGTGTTCCGGTGGTCGGGAACAGCCGGCTGCGCCGCCAAGAGCAAGCGAGGCACCCATTAATTTCAGAAAGTTCCTTCGATCGAGGGCAGGAGTTTCAGCAATGTGCGAGACCCCGCGATGAAAACTCTGCGCAAAGGGCGTCGTTGGTAGACGCTCATCGAGACTTCGCCACATCTCTGCGTGGTCGTTGAACTCCGATTCACCGGAAACAAAATGCTGCGAAAGAGGAGGGTTCTTCATTTTTTTTTGAGCGTTGTCACTTTTCACCGATGACAATTTGAACAATCCAGCAGCCGTCTTGTGTCAACGTGATAGTCAACAAGCAACTGTTTTCCCCGTGCAATCTGGTCCAAGGGTGCCTGCCAATCCATGTCAAAAACGCGTTCCCTTGGACGCACAAAATTCTCGGGATTGCGATGGCAATTGATGCACCAATCCATTTCCAGCGATTGGGTTCTCCAGATTAGAGCCATTTGATCGACGGGACCATGGCAGGTTGAGCACCCAACGCCTTTTGCGACATGAATGCTGTGATTGAAGTAAACGAAATCGGGCAATTTATGAACACGAATCCAATGCAGAGGCTTTTCTTGCCGAAAGCTATTGAATACGGGTGCCAGAATCTTTTGATCCTTGAATATCTGCGAGTGGCATGTCATGCAGGTGGACGTCGGTGGAATGCCAGCGAAGGCCGAGGTTTCAACCGAGGCATGACAAAAACGGCAATCCAAACCGACGTCGCCGACATGGTGCTTATGGCTAAACGGCGGCAACTGGGCGACCGGTGCGTCAACGGGTGGAACTTGAGCAATACTGACGCGCCAAACCAAAACAAGAGCGAACCCCAGAACCAGGACCAAACCGGCGATGAGTTTGAGCAGTAATACAGATCTGGGCCGAAAAATCTGAGCCATAAGAGGGGGACTCAGTAGCGATATCTTTGTGTTGGACGGTTTTGTGCAAAAGAACAGCGCACCCGCAACTTAAGCCAGCGTGGATTTTGTCCGAAGCGCGTCGAACCGATCGCTACGATGCACGCCGATGTCGTGCGGCTCATGGCACCGGATGCTTCCAATCTCAGCGAATTGCAATGCGTAGCCTGGTCTCCATATTTTGAAAGCGCAATGCTGCTTAACGTACGTGCCTTTACTAATCGAAACCAGATCAAACGCTCGATTCCGCGCCGAACCCTTCTTAGAGCACGCCGGCCGACGCCCCGAGAACGCAGGCACTGCGTATCCATATCGAGCTTATGGTGACGGCAGGGGATGCAAGTGCCTCGCAGCTGGTTTTCGGTCTGGGTCTGTATGGGCACGGCGCTCACCTGTGTAATGCCCGGTCGGCGATCGCCGCAAGGAGCAGTATCGTGAGTTGGAGAAGCGAGGCACGAAAGCACGCCATCGCTGTGCGCCGACTCGGCTTACGCGCAAGTTGCGTGCTGCGGGTTAGCAAATAGGTGCCACCGGAAATTGCGCTGGTCAGATATAGCCAACCCATGCCGAAGATTATTGGCACAAGGGTCGCCGCTACGAGGAGCACGGTGCCGGTGAGTACGGCGCGCGCGGCGCGTGCCTCTCCGACCACGACCGGCAACATAGGCACCTTTGCCGCTGCGTAGTCGTCCCGGTAAGCGATTGCAAGGCTCCAAAAATGCGGTGGCGTCCATAGAAACAAGATGACCGCGAACGTCAAAGGTAACGCCGTCAATTGTGTAGCCACGACTGCTGCGGCGCCAGCAAGAACGGCGAAGCTACCTGCAAGTCCTCCAACAACGATGTTCCACCAGGTGCGCCGCTTGAGCCATAAGGTGTAGACAACCCCGTAAGTGAAAGCCCCCAGGAACGTATAAATTGCTGAAGCTGCGTTACCCGCGAAGGCAGCTATTGTTACCCCGGTGAGGGCTAAGATCCCAATAGCGATCAGCCACTCGGGTCCGGTGCTAAAGCGGCCGGTAACGAAGACGCGGCCGCGTGTTCGCCGCATTTGTGCGTCAAGGTCGCGTTCGACGTACTGGTTAAAGGCGCCGGCCGCGGCAGACGTTAGCGTCACGGCCGCAACAAGAAGCAAAGTTCGCAGTATCGACGGTGCTTGACCAGGGGTAATGGCTATGCCTGCGAGAGCCGCAAGACCAATCGCGAGGCCGATTCGCAACTTAAACAGATCAAAAAGCAACCCCAGCGAAGAGGCGTCCGGCGCACCCTGGGTTAGCGATGCCTCGTTACTCTGCGACATCAGTCCTCCCGAATGCCGAAGCATGTTGGACTTACCGTCGAGGGTTGCGGCCGGACTCTGAGGCAAAGCCAGCCGTCACCGATAGAAACTCAACGACTGACTTTGGAGACCATGGTAGAAAGGCTTTTAGAACCAGGCGTCTTGCCTTTGAACAGTACACCGGTGTTTCGGCAAATACTGTCGCGCGACTCATGGTCTTACAAAAACCGCGGTGCGATCACATGCATTGCAAGATATGGAATCGGCTGCGCTTGCAATTGAGATAGGTAGATCGAGTCCACCAGAATATGTAGATCGAACCCACCAGAACATGGCCGCAGTGCGATCGTCGGCGGATTAAGCCGATCCATATGACCGCCGGGATTCGAGATGCAAGTTCGTCGTGTGCCCAATGCTTCGAGTGACTGCCGCCACCCGACAAAGCGGGAGTGGACGATTTGCTTATGTCGGATGATGCTAGATGTGCTGAGACCTGTGGGGAAGAAGGTAGACACTATGGTGAAGGAACCTTAATCGACGCAACCTGCGAGTGATCTTTGTATCCCTTCGTTCTTTTTTGTCTTGACGGGAGCTTTTTTGCAGGCTGCCCAAAGGACGCGGCGGCTACGAGTTCTGTCCCACGGTAGGCGACGTCGCCACAAGATTTTGGTGTTGCGCGCAAAAAGATGATGCGACGCAGCTGCTTCGAGTTCAATCATGGCCTGGGAATTCTTCGCAGCCAAGCGTGTCAGATTGACAAAGATCGGTCATAACTGGGCGCGGTAGCCTTCGCTGGTTAAGAAGCGAGGAGCAGTTTGTTTAAGAGCATCGGTCGCGGCGACCTGTCCAAATCAGGAATGCGACAGAGAGTTGGCGCCAGCATTTTCCGACATCCAGAAATGGGAATAACGCGAGATCGAGGGGTCAACAGGTTGCGTGATGCTCAAGTGGAACCGTGTTGTTTGTATGGGGAAAAGCAGCGCACCGCCAAACCAGATGTTAGGAAAAAGGCGCCGCGCATCGAATCAACGTATAGGTTGGCGACGAAACAGCTGTGACAGGAAGGTTTCTCTGAGTTGGTGAAGGCACGGCTCTATGTCAGCGTCCCCCATTGTGCGGTACTCGAACCCGGAAGCGGTGGTGCAGGAGCAGCTAGATGCCTACAACAGCCGGGATCTGGTGCGCTTTTGCGCCGTTTATGGAGAGCACGTCAGGATTTTTCGGCCGCCAACAATTGAACCCTCGATGGTCGGCCGCGCCGCGATTGCGCGTTTTTACACGGTAGAGCGCTTTCATCTCGCCAAGCTGCATGCCGAACTGCTTCATCGGATCGTACTTGGCGAAGTGATCATCGATCACCGACGAATCTCGGGAGTCGAAGAAAATCCGTTTGAAACAGTTGCTGTGTACCAAGTACACCATGGACAAATTCAGTCAATCTGGTTTTTTCGCGGCAACTAGCCGTGATGCTTTTTGTGGGCGTTCGACTGCGGACGCAAGAACCGTTGAAAAGAGAAACGAAAGGGTCAACGGGTTTGCAAAAAAAGAATTCGACGGTGCAGCACTGACCTGCGCTTTCCGCTTGCGATCGTGCCAAGGCCGCTTTTGCACGAAAGCCAAATTCGCGGTGTGTACCGAGGATCGATGCTTGACTCGGTTTTGTCGGCACTTGCCTTACATAAACCGCCTTGCCGCCACTGCCGCCTGTCGGATGGTCGCGATACCGAGACCTTCCCACGTCTTGCGTCGTTGATGCTGGTCAGGGGAACAAGCGCTGGTACGGAAAGTGTGACTTTGAGCGCATTCGTGAGCATTTCGGGGTCTCAGGGAAGAGACTTGTTCGGAAGGCAGCCCGCAAGTGGCAGGATCGGGACGTGGCACTATGAGTCATTTTTTTAAGGCAAAGCAATGTTTCTTGCCTGGAGCATTGTGAGTGCGATTGTGTGATTCAGGAGGTCCAGGTCGCGTGTGCGTGCACGTCGTGCCTGATACCAGCGATTGGCGCCGCAAGCCTAGATCCTGTAGTTCGTTTGGCCGGTTGGATGTTTTGACCGTTGCGCACAAGTCGGAAGAACGCATCAATGCGAACATGGAGAGTTGGCAATGAAATTGCAAAAGCTTTCGCACTTTGAGGGGGACGCGATCCACTGTGATGCGCTGGTCATCTTCGGCTTTACGGGTGATCTTGTTGCGAAAAAGATTTTGTCAGCGCTTTACGAAATGGTGAAAAGTGGCAGCTTGGCCGTTCCCGTCATCGGTGTGGCGTCATCGGTATGGACCACAGAAGAGCTGTATCGCCGAGTCCGTGCCGGCGTCGAGTACGGTGCACCAATCGACGATGAGGGTGCCTTTGAGCGCTTGATTCACTGGGTGAAATACGTCAGTGGAAACTACAGTGATTCGGGGACGTATCAAACCCTGCGGGTCGCGTTAGGGACAGCGCAACGTCCTGCTTATTACTTGGCGATACCACCATCGTTGTTTGCGACGGTGATCAGCGGTTTGGGTGCAGCCGGCTTGGCGAAAAATGCGCGCCTTATCGTAGAAAAACCCTTCGGTCGTGATCTAGCGTCCGCACGCGAGCTCGACAAAGTTGCGCGTTCCGTGTTTCCTGAGTCTTCCATCTTTCGTATCGACCACTATTTAGGAAAGGAGGCGATCATGAACATCTTGTACTTTCGATTCGCCAACTCCTTTCTTGAGCCAATTTGGAACCGCAGTCATATCGCCAGCGTGCAAATAACGCTCGCGGAAGAATTCGGCGTTGGTGAGCGCGGCGGGTTTTATGAGAGTGCGGGTTGCCTGCGCGATGTGATGGAGAATCATGTATTTCAAATTGTCGCGTTGCTCGCAATGGAACCTCCGGCCTATCAGAGTTACGCGGCTGTGCATACCGCCAAGGCGAGCGTTTTTCGGGCGATGCGACCGCTTGCACCCAGCGACTTGATACGGGGTCAGTACGTTGGATATCGCGGCGAGAAGGATGTCGCGGCCGACTCGGACGTTGAGACGTTCTGCGCCCTGCGCTTGTTTATCGACTCCTGGCGTTGGGCGGGTGTTCCATGGTATTTGCGGGCGGGGAAGCTGCTTCCGTGCACGGCAGTGGAAGTGCTGGTACAACTGCAACCACCGCCGCAGGCCCTGTTCGACGATTCCCAGCCCCAGGCCGGGCGCGCGAACTACGTGCGATTTCGCCTCCAACCGGTGTCGGCGATAGCGATTGCCGCACGCGTGAAGCACCGTGGCAAGGGATTTGTTGGAGATCAACGCGAACTTTACTTAAGCGAAGATGCTACCAACGCGGAATCTACCTACGAGCGATTACTCGGCGATGCCATGGCTGGCGACGGTGCGCTTTTTACTCAGCAAGATGCGGTCGAAGCCGCATGGGCCGTTGTCGATCCTGTTCTTCGGGAGCACGACGCCGCACTGCCATACGAGCCGGGAACTTGGGGACCAAAGTCAGCCGACACTCTCATCGAAGCAGGCGGTGGTTGGCACAATCCCACGCCAGAGCGCCAAGCCGTTGCGCACTACACGCGCGCGTAAGCTTGGTTCGGCAATTTCGGTGCGTAAGCCGCTGGTCGGTATCCATAGTTGCGCTATTCACGCCTTTGCCAACAATCGGAAATAGGCGCTGCCAGCAGCAAGCGGTGCAGCGTTTTTGTGTCGCTTGCCGTCGAACTATGACAAGACTGTATTAGTCGACAAAATGGAACGCACGAAAACTGAGGCAGTCAAAAAAAGATGTCACCCACGGGAAACTGAGAGACTGTGGGGTTGGAGGATGCGATCCTGCATCTTTGGGCGTTCCTCTCTAAACGCGGGGAGCCGTACGGTCAGCGCTTACGTGCGAGACGATGTGTGCAGAACGGGAGTGCGGCTGATGGAGGCCTTTGGTGCGCCGGGAATCGCGCCAACGTGGACCAGCAGTTCGAAAGATCTGGTCGGCTGCGCACTTGGGCCAGCCCGATTGTGGTTCACCTGTGGCTTTGGCATTTTAAACGAGGTCTATTTTCCGCGTGTGGATATTCCGCAAATTCGCGACCTCGGGTTCATCGTTGCGGACGGGCGCGGTTTTTGGGTCGAGGTTAAGCGATTGAATTCATATCGAACCAACGTTCCGTACGTTGGCGTGCCGGCAGTGGAAATTATTCACACTCATCCCCGGTTCGAATTGTGCTTGCGACTTGCCCCGGACCCGCTGCGCGATGTCATGTTAGTGGACGTAAATTTGCAGGGCGACAACGAGCTGCGACCTTATGCGTTGCTGGCACCGCATCTCGGCGGCACAGGGCGGGGGAACTGTGCCGAGGTTACGCGGCATCATGGTCATAACATTCTTTGGGCGCAGCAGGGGCCCTTTGCTTTAGCTCTGGCCGCAGTCGATGCAGCGCAGGTCGATGCATGGCAGGCCACCAGCAGCGGTTATGTAGGTGCCAGCGACGGATGGCAGGATTTCGATAAGAACGGTGCCTTGCGCTGGCGATTTGACATGGCGGGTCCGGGCAACGTGGCGCTGGTGGGTGAGTTGCCGCGCAAAGCGACACTAGCACTGGGTTTTGGATCGAGCCGTGAGTCCGCGGCCACGTTGGCGATCTCATCGTTATGTCAGCCATTTGCTGATGTCTGGGAACGCCATGTAGACGCATGGCGGCGCTGGCAACGAAGGTTGCACTTGGAGTCCGATCTTCCCAAAAAAGTGCATGAGCAATTAGAGATCTCGGCGATGGTTTTGCGTGTTCATCAAGACAAGACATATCCCGGCGCAATGGTCGCGAGTCTTAGTATCCCGTGGGGAAATGCTAGTGATGACATCGGGGGATATCACTTGGTTTGGCCAAGGGACCTTGTGGAAAGTGCCGGCGGACTGCTAGCTCTTGGGGCCTTGGCCGAGGCGCGGGAGATCCTGCGCTACCTCATCGCGACACAACTTCAAGATGGCAATTGGCCACAGAACCAATGGCTCGGCGGCAAACCCTATTGGCAAGGCAGCCAGCTCGACGAGACCGCGTTTCCGGTCTTGCTGGCGGTCGCGCTTTCGGAGCGCAATGCGCTCGATGGCGTCGAAGTTACGACGATGGTTCGAAGCGCCCTTGGCTTTATCGCTCGCAACGGTCCGGCTAGCGAGCAAGACCGCTGGGAAGAGGATGCGGGCATTAACACGTTCACGCTGGCTATCTGCATTGCGGCGCTAGTTTGCGGAGCACCTTGGCTCGATCCGCCTGCACGCGACCTCGCGCTGCGACTCGCCGATGATTGGAATGCGCGCATTGAGAATTGGACCGTCGTGAGTGACACCGCACTGGCGCGAAAGTATGAAGTTGCCAACTATTACGTGCGCATTGCGCCGGCCCCGGTGCCAGGTGCCTTGAACCAGCTTGGCAACATCCTACCGATCAAAAATCACGTGCGAGATCCAGGAATTCCCGCGCGAGAGCAGGTCGCGACCGACTTTCTGCAGCTGGTTCGGTTGGGATTGCGTGATGCGCACGATCCCATCGTTGTCAATACGCTAAGGGTGATTGATGGTGAGCTAATGGTCGACACTTCTGTCGGCCCGAGTTGGCATCGGTATACCGGGGATGGTTATGGCGAGCATGCCGATGGCCGCCCGTTCGATGGAACCGGACGTGGTCGCGCGTGGCCACTGCTTACGGGCGAACGGGGACACTACGAGGTTGCTGCAGGTCGGGACCCACTTCCCCACCTTTTAGCGATGAGTGCCATGGCCGGCCGCTGCGGTCTGATATCAGAACAGATCTGGGACGCCTCGCCGCTGCCAGAACGCCTGTTGGAACCCGGAAGACCTACCGGTGCTGTGATGCCTCTGGTGTGGGCACACGCGGAGTTCATAAAGTTGGTCGCCAGCCGCAGGCTGCAAAGACCCTTCGACCGCCCCGAGGTGCTGTGGGAGCGTTACGGCGGCAAACGCCCAGATCCGATGTATGTAGTTTGGACTTCGCGCTTGCCGATCTCGGCAATTCATGAAGGCCAAGTCGTGCGCCTTTGCTTGCCGGCTCCGGCGCGTGTTCATTTCGGGACGGATGGTTGGCAGCGGGTTTCCGACGTTGAAACGTCTGACAGTGGGCTCGGCTTGCATTTCGCGGATCTGCCAACAGGTCAACTTGTTTGCGGGCAGCGAATTGACTTTACGTTCAAATGGTCAGCGACTGGTAATTGGGAAGGGCGGGACTATTCGGTCGAAATTGCGAAGTCCTTATCATGAGGGTGGGTTCGCACCGGCTTGTTTGCGAATTGGCGGCGGTATGGAAATACGTGTCGCGAGCAAATTGCGCTAAGGAAAATGACCTGGGTGAGTGGCGCTGCGAGCGTACATGAAAGGAATGGCGGGGCCATACCTTCGTCGTGCGGGGGATTTAGGAAAAAGGCGGATGGTGTTGTTCCTGATCATGGCGTGGCATCTTGTTGTTAATGATTTCGTTCATAAACAACAGAGCGTCTGCGGCCGGCGCTGCATGGATCTTTGGTCGAGCTGCGAACGATACTGTCCGAGAGCAAAACCGTTCTTAGAGAACTTTCCGGCTCGTACTTAATTGCGATTCAAATTGGGTTCATAGCCGGTAGCCAGAGGGTATCGCACGCAGCTTTTTACGTACCCCGGGGACGGGAGCATTACATTTTCTCAGGAGGGCGATGGAGCCGGCGGGTCTCCTTCAAATTGAAGGCAACGTTCGAGGCTCACAAATCGTGAAGCACGGGCGGGCTCTGCACTACCAATCGGGCACTTTCTAAATGCCGGCGCTCGAAGGGCGCAAAACTGCTAAAACGGAGCTGCTATGCAAATCGGAGTCATTGGTCTTGGTCGAATGGGCGCGAACATAGTGCGGCGACTCACTTGCGGCGGGCACTACTGCGTGGTGTTTGATCGATCGGCGCAAGCGACGGCGGCGTTAGCAAAGGAGCAAGTTGCGGTTGCTGCTTCGCTCCAAGATATTGTGGGGAAACTCCAGAAACCCCGCGCCGTTTGGCTAATGGTTCCGGCGGCGGCGGTCGACGCCACGATTATGGATCTTCGCGCTGTCCTCGAACCGGACGATATTCTCATTGATGGCGGCAATTCGTACTACGTCGACGATATCCGGCGAGCGAAGTCGCTGAGGGCAACTGGCATCCACTATGTTGACGTCGGCACGAGCGGTGGCGTCTGGGGTTTGGACCGCGGGTACTGCATGATGATTGGGGGCGAGACCGCGGTCGTTCAGCGTCTTGACCCAATTTTCGCCTGCCTTGCGCCTGGTGTGGGCAAAGTGGATCGAACGCCTGGCCGTGTGTCGCCGCCGGGCACAGCCGAACAAGGATATCTGCATTGCGGCCCCAACGGCGCTGGCCACTTCGTAAAGATGATCCACAACGGCATCGAGTATGGAATCATGGCCGCGTACGCAGAGGGTTTTGGCATTTTACGTGGTGCCAATATCGGCAAAATTCGATCGGAAGTCGATGCTGAGACAACGCCCTTGCGCGACCCCGAACTCTACCAGTTCGACCTGAATCTTGCGGATATCGCTGAAGTGTGGCGGCGGGGCAGCGTAATTGCCTCCTGGCTACTCGACCTGACAGCGACCGCCTTGCTAGAGGATCCGACG
>Ga0187780_10000244_pt1 | contig 41588 bp, 43 predicted proteins | sample 1015_Q2_SP10_20__FD_132429 | JGI IMG/M metagenome (GOLD analysis project Ga0187780, IMG submission 132429) | Tropical peat soil microbial communities from peatlands in Department of Meta, Colombia - 1015_Q2_SP10_20_MG | ecosystem: Environmental > Terrestrial > Soil > Wetlands > Peat | place...
GACACACGCAGGATACAATTACGTGCTGGCGGGCGAAAACATGGCTGCCGGGGTGGATCAATCTGGTGCGGAGTTAGAGGATTTTATGATGATAGATTCAGGTACACCTGGTCGACCACACCGCGTTAATCTGCTCGATCTTCAGAATTCATATCCATGTGGATCTCTACCATGCGTCTACACGGAGATCGGAATCGGATATTATGGAACAGGACTAACTAACGGGGACGGTCTGAATAGTCTGATCACGGAAGATTTTGGTGCAACATCCACCGAGCAATTCCTATTGGGCGTCGTCTACAATGATGCCAACGGGAATAATTTTTACGATATCGGTGAAGGGATAGGCGGAGTAACAATTACAACGTCCAATGGTGGCTACTATGCAGTCTCGTCTTCGTCCGGAGGCTACGCAATTCCGATCGCTACGTCTGGGACAATTACGGTCACAGCAACTGGCCCAGGCTTCGGCCCGATCAGCAAGGCCGTAACACTAACCGGCGCTAATGTGAAAGTCGACTTCACGTCGCAATCGATGTCACAGACAACTCTTTCGACATCTCAAACGTCACAATCTATCACGCTGCCGCAATCAACTACACAAACATTCTCTCAACCTACTAGCCAGTCATCTACTGGATTGATAACATTTCAATCTACCCCAACTACTTTCGCTGGTGTAACGGTTGCCGGTTTTATTTCCGCTTGCGGAAGTAAATTCGCAAACGGGCAAGCGAGTACGAATTGCCCGAACAATTTCATGTCCTTTGCGAATCTACCGACACCATCCACGGGTTGGCAGTTCAATCATTGGGCATGGTCAGGAAGTGTTACATGTTCTAATGACTCAGCGAATCCAACAAGCTGTTCCGCTACATCCGGGGGATCTCTGACGGCGGTGTACGCGGCTCAAGTTATTATTTTAACAAACCCTGCTTCGAAGGCGACGATTAGCTGGGTGTCGTGCGCGAATCCGGGCCAAGAAAACGGCAATTCGTTCTACACTACAAACTTTGGTAAATCCTCAGTTACTGCGTGTTTGTTCCATATGGTTACGTACTTGCGAGTTGGAGTTGCCTTGGTCAAATAATCTGTTCTGGTACGGCTAATCCAACTATCGTCACGATCACTGGACCGGGCACCATTACTCTAAACCTTGGCCCTCAGACTACCGCAACGTTACAGAGCACGTCGGCAGAATCATCCACAAGTATGACTAAGACGACAACCTCGCAAAGCTCAAACAGTTCTGAAGCCACAACTACGACTTATTCCACAGCTGAACTCGGACCTGATCGGATCATTATGATTACGTCACTAATCTTAGTACTCTCGATAGCTATTAGACGTAAGATTTCGTCAGAACGATTGTTATGGCAGCCGTAATCGAGAACTGAGGCAGCCTTTTACCGACGGATTGTATGAAACGTTCTAGTCATGTTCTGGATGTGACAAACGATGCTTCGAGGAGAGAAGCAGTCGGTCGCCTTCTATTCGGTCATTGCTGCTGTAGGATTGACTGCCATCAAGCTTATCGTGGGGTTAGCAACTAACAGTCTAGGCATACTCGCTGAAGCCGCGCACTCTGGATTAGATTTAGTGGCCGCCATAGTAACCCTTATGGCCGTTAGCGTTTCGGCTAAACCTCCAGACTCGGAACACCATTACGGACACGGAAAGGTTGAGAATCTTTCAGCTCTGTTTGAAACACTGTTATTGCTAGTAACCTGTGGCTGGATTCTTTATGAATCCGCAGAAAGGCTGCTGTTCAAGAATGTTCAAGTCGACGTGTCAATTTGGGCATTCATAATCATGGTCAGTTCCATAGTAGTCGACTATTCGAGATCGCGTCATCTCTCAAGAGCCGCAAAAACGTATCAAAGCCAAGCACTCGAAGCTGATGCACTTCACTTCTCTACTGACATATGGAGTTCTGCTGTTGTCATAATGGGGCTCGTGATCGTTAAGTTAGGAGAATCCAACCCGCAGTTTCAGCAGTTGACAAAGGCGGACTCGATAGCAGCTATCGTGGTGGCGTGTATTGTGATTTACGTGAGTATACGACTGGGGGGAAGGACTGTTCAGGGGATTCTTGACCGCGCTCCCCCGGGGTTGAGAGAGCAGATAAAGCGGTCAGTTGAATCTTTACCAGGAGTCTTTAATTGTCATGAAATTCGCGTCAGAACGTCCGGTGAAAAGTTCTTCATAGATATGCATGTTTTGCTCGATTCAAAACAGCCTTTAGAGGATGCGCATAAACTCACCGAAGACATCGAGATTACAGTCAAACGTATTATTCCAAGAGCAGATGTCACGGTCCATGCTGAGCCAATCGAGAAGCAATTGAGTGGGTAATCAAGATGCATTAGAAACAGGCATCGGAGATTGCAAACTCTAGGATGCGACCTTTGTAAGGCCGGCTAAACCTGACGAGAGGTTCACTGAAGCGTCAAGTCTAAGAGGTGTAATGGAGATCGCATGGTCTACATAGACCGCATGGATATCTGTCCCTTTCTCAAATTCTTGATCATTCTTTACGCTTCCCCATTGCCAGAAGTAAGGTCGGCCCGCGGGGTCTTTTCGTCGCATTACTTGATCATTATATTTCCTAAGCCCTAATGTTGTGATCACTACTTCCGTTCGGTCGTTCACGTCAAATGGAAAATTAACATTCAGATAATCGACGTCAGGGGGAAGTTGATGCTCAAGGATCCATCTTGTGATTCGCTCAGCATGAATTGCAGCTATCGTCAAATGCGATTTTGTTTCGTTCCGTTTAACCTTTCGATTTTCAGGGAGTGATAGAGAAAAAGCGACCGCGGGCGCTCCCATAACTGCACCTTGGATTGCCCCAGCAACTGTACCACTCGCAAAAACCAATTGCGTCGTAAGGTTATCTCCAAGATTTATGCCAGAAGCGACTAGGTCTGGCAAACCACCCCTTAGAAGTTCTATTACTCCAAGGAAAACGCAGTCAGCCGGGTTCCCTGAAACAGCTGATCCTTGACCACTTTTTGTGCGAAATTTCTTTATCCGCAATGGTTTGTGAGATGTCAGGCTCATCCCCGTACCGCTTTTTGGAGAATCTGGAGCTATGACCACCAAATCTCCGAGCTCACGTAGGCCATCACGTAAACTCCACAAGCCAGAGCTCGTTATCCCATCATCATTTGTTACAAGGATTCTTCTCAAGCACTCGCACTCTGTCGCTAGCCACTATCAATCGGGCATAAGATGGAGTTTGTGGTCAACTAATATTCCGTAATTGTCCGTGAAGTGAAAGTCTCCGATGAAATTTCTTCCTTTCAATAACAACGGCAACCATTTCGAATCATCCTCCCACATCTCCTGAAAGGGTAGTTGATCGATCGAGAACCACCTAAGTTTTCCCTCACTGCTGCGTTTCATTCTGCCAATATACCGTTCGCCAGAGTACACGAAGACTACTAGATCGAGTTTGTGAACGCTTCCAAGATAGAAATTTAGAATGCCGTGGAAACGTAACCCACTCACTCTGAGCCCTGTCTCTTCAAACATTTCTCTCACCGCTCCTTTATCATGGCTCTCTGCTCCGAGCAGCTTGCCTCCTGGTGCATTCCACTTACCTTCACCGAAGAATCCTTTCTCTTTCTTCAGGAGAAGAACGCGATTTCGATGACGAAGGTAGCACAGCGTTCCGAACGTTGGCATACCGATCCTTCCCACCAAATGGAAGGATGCTATTGATATAGTCCACCTCATTTCATGTTTCTAGTGGTCGTCCTGACAACTGCTGAAACGGCACGCGGTTATCGAGCACCATACAAATAAGAGCAAAAATACCACGACGAGGAATTAAAATTTCATCAAGAATTTTGCTATAGGTCCATACGGCTAAGATCTAGGTTATGAATGTGGGAACCGTGCGGCTCTACTGGGCTGTGTGTACTTGTCAGCGCTTGGTGGCGATGTCACCCTCGTCGCACTCATTGCCGGTTCAACGGTTCTGTACTACTGGCAACTCTACAATTTGATGCGGAGAAACAAGAACAAGTCAGGTAGCTATTGGAGAGATTAACAGTCTGTGGCCTTCTCTAGGCTCCTGCAGTAACCCGACAGCGTTACTAATTATTCCTTTCTTGTTGCATGAGCGCTACGTCTACGAATGTGGTTAACCTATGAGGAAGAAATTGCTACCCGTCTTATGTGCTTGCAGACTCTTCCGCAACTTCAAGAGGGCTCTATCCTTGCTTTTGGCTTCGAGCATAATGTCCACATCATGCCAGGGAGTGTTTGCAAGAATTTAATGAAATCCTTCGCGCTAATCATATTTGCATGAGCTCCGATTCGCGCTGCACGTTTCTGAGTTGAGTAGTGCAATTTGGGCAGGCCGTCCTTTAGTGACCATGTGGAATATACTCGCCCTAACAATCGGTCATCGAATGCGTGAATGTTCTTGTATACCTGATGATGAAGATAATCGAAAACCATCGGGACTTTAAGTGATTCACAGAGAGTAAGAACATCACTAGCATTGTAGCTGAGCTCATCGTTTTCCAGCACTAAACGACTCTTGACTTCCTGAGGTTGAGCATGAAAGTTATCGCGAAATCGTTGTAACGACCTCGGACGGTCGCCATAAACTCCTCCCACGTGTAAAATGATCTTATGTTCAGGGTTTAATCCTAACATGTCCAGAAAGCAGGCATTATATGATAACTCGGCTTCGGCTGCGGTAACAATTCTCTTAATGGGTGAATTCAGGACGGTGTACTGCCCGGGATGCATTGAGAGTCTTAAGTTGTGTCTTCTGACGAAATTTCCAATTCGCGAAATTTCTTCCCGGAGTGTTTCCTGCCATGGCCATTGTGCATTAGGATGTGAGGCTAAGGGTATGATTCCAGAAGAGATGCGAAACAGTTTGATGTTCTGTGAAACGTTCCAGTGCAAGATTTCTGACAGTCCCTGGAGGTTCTGTCGCGCCAACGATTCAAGGCGGTGACGCCTTGCGTTCGCTAGTCTACATGTACGACTAGTTCGAGAGTTGGGTCCTAAAGTTAGGTTGATACATGCGTAGCCTAACCTAATGTGCCATGTGTAGTTTCTTATATCGGTCAATATCGTCGAGTCGGCTGTAGTCACTGCGAGATTAATCATTTTCAGGAGTAGCAGTTAGTCGAAAGGTAACCGTATCCTCTTGGAGGATATGGCTCGAGCTATCATGAAAAGTAACTTGAGAGTTGTTGAGGTTAGAAAGGACAAACTCATCGAGTTTACGGATGGCGCTATTCCGCTCAGATTGGAAGACACCGTTCAGCCTACCGGATTAGTTAATCCAAGTCCATCATCCGAAAAATTCATGCTCTACTATCTGGAAAAGACCGCTGATACAGCTTTCACTCGAGGATTACAGATTAATCCTCCCGTTGAAAATACGACCAATCCTTTTTAGTGCAACATGGAACAGAATCTACTATCGAGGTTCGTGTTATGGCCCAGGCGTTTGTTCTAGTGAATGCCGAAGTAGGCTCTGAGGACGAAGTAATAGAGGAATTGCGAAAGATTTCCTATGTTAAAGAGTCATACGTGGTTTACGGAGCATATGACATTGTGGCCAAGGTCGAGGCGGACTCAATGAACAAGTTGAAAGATATTGTCAACGGCAAGATAAGGCGACTTGAAAAAGTTCGGTCAACGTTGACAATGATCATGGTGGAAGAGTAGCCGCGGTCCAATACCCTGTTCACAGAAAACCGTATTTTCCGGTTTCATACTCTCAGTGTCCAAGCTGCCATTTTGCTATGGTAAAGATTATCGTCAAATTTTTGAGCATCCTCAATCAACGTGCGGGTACAGGTCGAATAGAGTTCATAGCGTCAGTTCCAAAGCTTAGTGGGATATTGGATGAGATTGTCGAGAGGTATGGCATTAAGGATATTATTTTCACGGATTTCGGGGAAATCAAGCCCTGGGTTCGAGTTCTGGTAAACGGAAGGTCGCATGAGTTAGTGGGAGGATTAGATGCGATTATTCATGATGGCGACGCGATAGCACTCGTCTACCCGTACGCGGATAATTTTTGAGAACTACAGCTGAGAGCGATCATCAGCGAAAGTGCGTATTGCTTCAAACGATTATTTCCAGGTCACGTAGTTTCTGTTCTGGAACCACTCCGTCAACCCAGCCGCGAGCGTCGTAGTATTCCTTCTTCATCTTGTCGAGCTCGCAGACATGTCCGGCAGCAGGGCCGCTTCCCGGGTACTTGAGGAATCTTTCAGGAAGCGAATCGTCTTTGCCAGTGAATCCGCATAGATTGTTGTAGTATCTTTCGGTATTGTAAATTCTCTCGCCAACTTTCATCAAGCCTTGGGCATCAATTTGAACTCCTGTCATGGCAGCGTACTGTGCAACGTACTCGTTTATTCCTTCAGAGAAGGCGCTGAACTTGCAGATATCGAATGAATCCGATACTGCGTGTAGGTCCTGGAATATTGTGAGGAGTTTACCTTTTCCCTCCCATCCGAGTGGATCAGTCTTCTGAGGTACAGCGAGAACCTCGCTTGCAGGTGTGTAACCTCTGAGGTGACATGCTCCACGATTGGAGGTAGCATATCCGATGCCCATTCCTTGCATGCCGCGAGGATCATAAGCTGCTATGCTTTGGCCCTTGACTTGATTCGCCATTCCCTCATCTCCGAAAGTCTTGGCTGCTCTCCATGCGCCTTCTGCAAGTATATCCCCGATTCCTTCTCTTTTCCCAATCTTGTGCATAAGATCAATCATCTGATCCGCGTCTCCCCACGGTATCTTCTCCCGAATCAGGCCTCGTTCGCTCGCTTCCATCGTAACTGAGATACAATTTCCAGTTTCGATGGTGTCGACCCCGTAATCGTTCGTCATATCAACCAACTTTGCGATTGCTTCTTTGATGCTGCATCCGCAGTTGGCACCGAGCGACCACATTGATTCGTACTCTGTGCTTTCCATGTGAACTTTGTATTTGCCTTCTTTGACTTCAACTTCCTTCTTACATGCAACGGGGCAAGCGTGGCAAGTAGGGTCATTCACAAGAATTGTTTCTTTGACGGTTTCGCCACTAAGCTTATCAGCGTATTCGAATTGCGTCAGTTGTCCGTTCTTTGTCGGCAAGGCCCCGAGTTCGTTTACAATGTTCATGAGTACGTTTGTTCCGTAGACGGACAGTCCGCCGTTTCTCGGGGCTGTGACCGCGCCTTTCACGATTGCAGTGTTTGCAGTTGCGACGGCTTTTCTGAACTCTTCAGGCCGAGCGGATGTGGGTTTGTTCTTTATGTTGCCTTTGATGACCAGGCACTTAAGGTTCTTCGATCCCATGACGGCGCCCGTTCCGCCTCTGCCTGATGCGCGGTCGTTTTCATTGACGATTGCTGCGAATCTAACTAGCTTCTCTCCCGCCTGTCCTATCGTTACGACGCTCAGGTCTTGTTTACCGTATTCTTGCGTAACTGTCTTGATAGTATCGTGGACATTCTTGCCCCAGATGTGCGATGCGTCTTTCAATGTGACAACTCCATTTTCGATGTACGCGTAGGTTGGTTTCTTCGCCTTGCCTCTGAAAACTAACCCGTCGAAGCCCGCCCACCTGAGGCGAGCTCCTGACCAGCCACCGTGATGAGAGTCGGTCACGGTTCCTGTCAATGGAGATTTGGTGACAACGGCCATCCGGCCGCTCATTGTGACTTCGCTGCCAACTAGGGGTCCAAGCATGAAGCAGAGGATGTTCTCTTCTGAGAATGGTTCGACTTTTGCTCCGTTGTTAAGAACGTATTTTACGCCGAGTCCTCGTCCACCGATATATTTCCTTAGATCAGCTTCGTTCGGTTTCTCGTATTCGACTTTCCCTTGAGTTAAGTCAACTCTTGCGATACGATTTGCATATCCACCAAGAGCCATAGTTGTAATTTAGTAGATTTGTGGAGATAAGCACTTCGCACAAGTATAGAATACGATAGTATGGTGATTTACACAGATTTGCACGTTATAGTGAACTCAGCCGCCTCCAACCGGAGGCACGAAGGCGACACGGTCCCCATCTCTTAGTTCCTCACTCTCGGATGCCCAGCGACCGTTCACAAGAATTTGGAGAACTTGTCGAATTCCAGTTAGTGCCGGGTGGGCGCTCAAGACCTCTGAGATAAGTTGTTTGACATCGGCTGGAGTAGAGAGCGGACGAACTTCGGATGAGGCATTTGCTGCTTCGCGAGCTTTTCCAAAGTAGACCACTTGTACTCTTATTTCAGTCAACTAACACACTCTGTCTTCATTGATATCATTACTATTGAAGGCAGTCTCTTAAGTAATGGTTTAACGGGGATCGGAAAGGTTTTCTCAGAACGCAAATGATGACCCGTGTCGGATCATTTCGAGAGGCCCTAAATTCGTGGTTAGATTGATCGTGAAATTCATGGGCATACCTCGACAGTATGCGCATACTGGTCAGGTAGAGTTTGAATCTAAAGGAGATAAGTTGAGAGATGCATTGAAGGAAATAGTCGAGTCGTATCATGTCGAGGTTATTATGACAGCGAATGGTGACTTGAAACCGTACGTCAGGGTGTTAGTTAATGGGAGGTCATTCCAATTCGTCGGCGGAATGGATGCAGTGCTTCACGACGGTGATGCAGTGGCTTTGATCTATCCATGGCTTGGACATGAAGATTTTTGAGATGTGTCGAGTATTGTTTTGTAATTAAAAATCGTTCCATGCTTCGTCGAACTGAGCGGCATCCATGGCTTTCAACATGAACACGCTGCCGTAACTTGAATAAGAAGAAAGACAGATCACCACAACTGGTGCAACTGTTGGGCAAAGCGGTAACAGAAAGGCCTGAGAATGTGTCTGTTCACCATATCATTGGTCAAGTTGAGAATCACGAAACTTTGGCTGCTGCAGATCACATACTAGTTCGCGCCGCAAAACAGGATACTCCTTCCGTTATTCACGGCCTCCTAATTGCACTCCCTAACTTTATGGACCAGCATCCCGAGCTTGGAAAGAGCGCATTCACAACGCTGATTCGAATTGGTCTGAATCTCGTCGGCCGAGATGTTTACGTGGCTAAGTTTCCAGAGAGGGTCATCGAAGATTCCTCTTCGGTATTGATTCAAGGAATCAAGCGGCTTGAAGACATACATCGTGAATATGGAAACGCTGCAGTAGACAACCTGTTAGCAGATATGTCGAGCGTCAACAATGGTGACAGTCTGCCCGCGTATATTGCTGAAACAATCAAGGAATCGCAAGATTATCGCAAGCCTTCGCGTTTCATCGAGGAATTTGGGCGAGTTTCACGAGACATGGTGTATTGGAAGATGGTTGAGGGAAGTCTTTGCAAATTCGGAAACGATTATGCGCGTGGACTCGAGACACTCAGGCACCTTGGATTCTCACAGGTCTCCACGAACCCAGTATTGGCTGCAAAAGCGTTCGATGAGGACAAGAATCTCGTTTCCGGTCTGATGAGAGAGATCAGCAAGAACCCTGCTTGGAAGGCTGATCCCCGAGCTCATGCTCACGAGATGGTGATGGCGGGAACACTCTTGGCTCTGTGGCCTAATCTGGAAGTTTTCAGGCCGCTTGCAGTTCTTGCGAATAATTTGGATTACATGGTGAGTTTCCAGTTGAACCCTAATGTTGCCGACGATGCGAAAGCAAGCCTTGAAGATGCAAGACGGGCATACGCGCTTGCATGTGAGCATTTGACAGCATATGACCGTTCGCTGGGTATTGAATCGCCTGGAAAGGTTGCACCGAACATCGTGTTCAAAGTTGCCGCAAGTTCGGAAGCGGCGAGGGAAGTGACGCTTCAGCTGAACGCTTCTGGTATCGGTACGAACAACACGGTGACATTCGCAGTCTCCCAGGAAGTTCCATTGATGATCGATGCACTCGTAGGGAAGGCGCGTGCCATTAGTGCCGGGAGGCCCGTCACTAGAACTTACATGACAAACATGGGTGGTCGTTTTGTGAGTCATCTTCGTGAAGAGGAAGCGAAGCGAATCTTACTGGAAGTAGCGTCTCGTAAAGGCGAAACGGACGCTAACCGAATTATTATTCGGTTAGCAGAAAAGTTGAAGGTCCCAAGCTCGGAGCTCGTACGCGTGGAGCAAGCAGCAGATATTTCTCAGAAGGCCGACATTGTGTGCGCTTTCAAGAACATGAAGTCACTCACGCACGAAGGATTTCTTGAGGCGGCTTTGCACGCTGGGCTTAGCAAGAAGCAGGTCGAGGATTTGGAAATCGATTTGCGAAAGGCGGGGACCCTCGTCGCAAGAAAGGTCTATCTCCTCTACTACGATAATGGTAATCACGAAAAATGGCTAAACTGGCTTGAGAAGGAGCATAAACTCAAACGAGCTGAAGCGGTCTCTGTTCTCGACTCGATGGATATTCTGCCGGCCTCCAAACGGGTTCCGGAAGATACTCTTGACACTCTGGCTTCAATCAATATGTGTAATACAGAATTTCCCAATCACGCCAAGGCAGTTCAAGTTTATTCTGAAACCGACACGTTCGACCTAAAGACGTTCAGGGAAGCTGCACTCCGCGGCTCGGAACCAGGATTTGTAAGACGACTTAGCAGCATAACCGACTTCGTGAAAGGTTACGAGTCCACTCTGCGAATTAATGAGGAAGTGGACAAAACCCATGCGGTCTTTCCAACTCAACTTGGAGGAATGGAAGCGTCGGAATGGATCAACTTTGGCCCGGTGAAAAAGACTATGGCAGAGTTCAAGGGAGCGTACGATGCATTCCTCGAGCGTTGCGTCGAACTCGTCGGCGCAGTTGATCGATAAGTCACCGAGCAACAGACTTGGTTAGCACCAACGCTTCGGTAACGCTATCTACCAGTGGTTTTGAACCCACGTAGAGGGCGGTCCTCTGGTGTGGATCTTTCGGTTGAATTTCTAGTATTGGAACTCCAGATTCATCAACAGCACTACCTCCTGCTTCCTGACAAAGAAGAGCGACGACCGCTGCCTCATACATTAGACGGAGCTTTCCTTCAGGGCGATTCTTCTTAGGATCAGGATGGTTGACGATCGCAGGGTACATGAACAAGCCACCGTTCGAAATAGTTCGGTGAAAATCTGCAGCTAGAGCACCAATGTATCTAAACGCGTACCTCGTTTCATTTTTTCCAATCCAATTCTGAACATTCTTAGCATACGTGCTTCGATTTGCTGAGTTGAACGATAGCTCCCATCCCTTAGGTTCTTCAGGTAGAATCATTCGTGTCGGTCGAACAAATTCCATCGTCTCATCGAGATGAAATCGCCAGGTACCCGCGTCTTTCAGGGCTAAAGTGAACGTCCCAGTAGGAATTACGAACATTCCTGCAGCGATGTAATCCTTCCCAACTCGCAAGTGATCGTCCTCAGGGCCTTCCAAATTCCTTCTAGCAACACCGAACATGAAACCAACCGGAAGCCCGTGGGGAACATTTGATGAACCGTCTAACGGGTCGAAATATACGTAATACCGGCCTTCGGGAGTAATAGGAACAATCTCATTCGCCTCTTCGCTGATTGCGTGAATCACACGGCCTGATGTTCGCAAGTAGTGAATCGTGATCTCTTGAGCGATCTGATCCATTTGCATGACGTCTTCACCATGAACATTCACATTGCCTGCTAACCCCACATTTCCCTTCAAAGTACCAGTCAGGTAGTAATGTTCTATGTGCTTTGCGGCACTGATCAAAGCGTCCATTAGAATGAGAAAGTGGTAAGTTCGGTGATGTCTCTCCTGATGGTTCAGCAGGAAACCCATCACCGTTTCTTCTAATTGGGGCGTCTTTCCCGCCATGCGATCTCGCGACTAACATAAGTAGATAACTAAGATATCTCTTGCCCTCACCGCGAATGGAACAGTTAATTCTGCCGAAGACAACTGAGCTATTCCGCTTTATACCCCCACATGCCAACAATTTCGCGGTATCATGCCTTGCCGATTCTTGATAGCACATCAACCGAGTTGGAAGGACTATTGGACGCAGCGAAACTCATGCTCGTATCAGCGCGAACCGCACCTAAGTCCGGAGGCGTTGACGACGTTCTTACTCTGATAGTTCTAGGAAAAGAAAAAGACGACTTGGCTGCAGAGATGGATAAGATCGCTGAAGAACGGAAAATTTCAGGATTCAAACGAGATGCCGAAAATCTTCGCAATTCTCCAGCTACTATACTGATCGGCGTCCGCGGCGACAAGAGTTTCAGCCTGAATTGTGGAGCATGCGGTTACGAGACATGCGGAGACTTTGATCAAGCAGAGAAGAAAGAAGGATTGGATTTCTTGGGACCAAACTGCATCTTCAAAAGCCTCGATCTCGGTATCGCATTAGGATCGGCTGCGAAAACCGCCTCTATACTCAACGTGGACAGCAGGATAATGTACAGGATTGGAACCGCCGCACGACGGCTGAAACTAATGACAGACGCGAGTGTCATAATGGGAATTCCAATATCTGCAAAAGGCAAGAGTATCTATTTCGACAGGGCTCCCAAGTAGGAATCATCTGCGAAGCTTTCATACGATATTCAGACACTCTCAATTTACGTGAGAGGATAATCGTTTCAATATTTACTTAGCCTTGATGCAACAGTTTTCCGCTCAGGTTGGCGCACGAAGTCATACCTGCAGTTTGGTTCCGGGGTTGAGGATGTTGTTAGGATCGAAGGCTGCCTTGATCTTTCTCATCAATTCCAGCTCTTCGCTCGACACGAAGCTTGGCAGTTTGGCGGCTCGAGTCTTGCCGATACCGTGTTCGCCAGTTATGACGCCGCCAGCCCGTACTGCTATCCTATAGATTTCATCTCGGATCGAGTCCGCGGTATCCGCTTGGTCTTGCATAATGTGGATATGTAAGTTACCGTCCGCGGCGTGGCCATAGACAGGTAAGTATGCGTTGTGAGCGATTGAGATCTTTTCGACAGATTCAATAACTTTCTCTAATGCAGCGGGCGGGACGGTTATATCCAGTATATCGAGAGTTTCGTTCTTCAGAATTACATAGATGTTGCTCCTGATTCTTAGAATATTATCTTGATCTCTTTTTGGTTCAGCAACGAAAGTCTCGTATGTCGTATGTTTGCTGCAGACTGCAGCAACTTTCAGGCTTTCGGAGAGAACTCTATCACTGTCCGCTTCAGCCATTATAATGATAAGATAATACTTTCCGTTAGTTATGGGCCACTTGGCGCCTAAATGTTTTGCTGTTCTCTCGACTAGCTCTTTGTCGACATATTCGACAGCCAGAGGTGTACTTGCATTCTGTAAAATTTTCGGAACGACTAAAAGTGCGTCGCGTCTGTTATCAAAGGGTACGATTAGTGTCAATGTTGCTTCCGATTTTGGATATAGACGGAGCGTGGCTTTCGTTATGACCCCCAAGGTCCCTTCGCTGCCGATAAGAAGTTGCATGAGATCGTAGCCGACATTATTCTTGTGCACTTTTGCACCTAAGTTCATAATTTGACCAGTAGGCAGAACGACTTCAATTGCTCTGACTTGATTTCTCATTACTCCATGTCTTACCGCTCTGGAGCCTCCTGCGTTGGTAGCTACTAGTCCGCCAACTTGGGCGTTTTCATCGCCTGGATGGGGCGGGAACGATAAGCCAGAAGCATTGGCCATGTTTGCTAGTTTCTCGAGGGTTACTCCAGCCTCAGCGATTGCCATCATATTATCATTGTCTATCTCAATCTTGTCCATTTGCTCCAGCGACAGGATTATTCCATTGGTAGTTGGGACGGCACCTCCTACAAGTCCAGTTCCAGCTCCGCGTGGATAGACGGCGATGCGATGATTGTTCGCCAGTTGCATGACGTTGGATACTTGCTGAGTATTAGTTGGCTTAACAAGTGTTAGATCTTCTGCAGGTTTAGGCCGGATAGCCGCTGGACTTTCGTCTGTGAGATAATTCAACATTTGCTCTTTTCGAGTGACGACGTTGGCCTCTCCAACAATTTTCTCTAATTCTCGGATCACGAAATCATTCAACTGAAATTACTCCTGAAACAATCGCTTGTCTGACCAGTGCTTGAGCGGAGTCGACGGCTCGCTCAGCCGTTTCGTAGACTGGGATCCCGATTGCCTGAATTCGTCTTGACATTCTTCTCGTAAATGTGCCGCCGGCGGCACAGCAGATCATCGGTTTACGTAATTTTTTGGTTGCGTTCAGAACGTCTATTATGCCTTCGTCGAGGAGGGTATCTTGGAATACGAAGAAAGGCATCATTATGCAGACGGCTGGATCCTTCGCGAGGATATTGATTGCAGATTCATAGTCAGCTGAGGTTGCACTTCCCGTCAAGTCAACGGTCGTTTCGCTAAGCAGACAGTATGGAGGTAAATTCGAAGTCAACTCACAAATGGTGCGTTTCGACAGTTCTGCAATATTCATCTTATCTTTTCTCATCTGATCTGCTGCCATAACGCATGGGCCTGCTCCGTTAGTAATCATTGCAACACTGGAGCCAGTAGGCAGAGGTTGAGACAACAGGACTTGAATCGAGTCGAAAAGTTGGTTGATGGTTTCGGAGGTTATCATGCCCGCTTGCTCAAATGCTGCTTTGGCGATTTCATAAGAACCTGCAAGCCAGCCCGTATGCGACTTTGCGGCCTTTGAGCCCAAATCTGTTCTACCCGACTTGAGGATTGCTACGGGCTTGTGTGGCGTGATTTTTCTGGCTACATCGTAGAGCTTACGGCCGTTTCCTATGCCTTCCACGTACATGCCGATGATCGAGGTTTCATCATCTCGACCGAAGAAATCGAGCAAGTCCCCTTCGTCTACGTCGCATCGATTTCCGTAGCTGACGAATTTGCTTATTCCTATTCCTTGTTCTGATGCCCACTCCAATATCGTGGCTCCGAAAGTTCCACTCTGAGTAATGAAGGCCAGTTTTCCCCCGCTGGGACGGAGCAAGCGATCATGAGAGTGGAAGAATGTATCCAGTCTACTATGGCCGTCGAATACACCTATGCAATTCGGGCCTATAATTCTGATACCAAATTTCCGAGCGATCGAAACCGTGTCTTTCTCAAGGTGATCGTTTCCTGCTTCTTTGAAACCGCCTGACACAATCACGACTGCCTTAACGCCTTTGAGGCCGCATTCCTCAACAAGCAGCGGAGTGAGGTCTGCTCGTGTAGTCAACACTGCCAGGTCGACCTCATCTGGGACTTGAGTAATGCTCGGGTAGCATTTCACTCCAAGGATGGTGTTAGATTTGGGATTGATCGCATACACCTTTCCAGTATATTCATACTGTGAGATGCTTCGCAGAACTTCATGCCCAATTTTTCCAGGGGTAACCGATGCCCCTACCACAGCAACAGAATTTGCTTTGAAGAAACTCGCCAGTGAACTGGATGGGTATGTCTCGTTTGTCACGGTTTGGGTGTGTTCTGAGAGGGCCATCCTTGCATCGACTACAACTGCGCCATGCTCGTGAGCAATTACGGGATTGAAATCAAGTTCAGATATACTGTTATTATCAGTAATCAGTTTCGAAGTCGCGCACAAAATGTCAACGATTGCGTTGCGATCGATTGGGGGATACCCGCGGTATCCATTTAGTATATCTCTTGATCTTATCTCCTTCAGCATACTCTTTGCTTGCTCACGTGACACTGGAACGAGTTTGAAGGTCACGTCTTTCAGAACTTCAACGAATACGCCGCCAAGCCCAAACACTAGTATCTTACCAAATTGTGGATCGTGTGTTGAGCCAACTATGAATTCAGTACCAGGAGCCTCCATACGCTCGAATAGAACGCCTTCTACCCGGACGGTCGGATTGCGTTGCTTCACTTTCGATATGATTTCCTCAAACGCCAGGGTTGTTTCTTCGGATGATTTTATATCCGTTACGACTCCGCCCGATTCTGTTTTGTGAGTTAGCTCAGATGAAACGATCTTTCCGACAAGTGGAAATCCAAGCTCATCCGATATCTTAGAAGCTTCTTCGCGAGTGTGGACGATCCGATAATCTGGCGTTGGAATATCATATCTCTTGCAAAGCAGTTTTGCTTCGGGATAAGTCAAAGAGTTTCTGTTAGTTTTGCGCACGTCGTCGATGATGCTTGCCATAATTTCACTCACGACGAGTTTCATTCAATGAATCTGAAGGCTACTCTTCGATAATAGGAAGTCGGATCGTAGCTATTACAGTTCACAATAGCTTACGCAGAATTTCACTCTTGGCTGAGTTTGTTCGATTTGTTTGCGTCTAGTGTTTTTCGACAGATTTGAGCGCGTCGTCGAGAGTTTGCAGTCCGAACTCGAATTGTTCTTCTGTTATGACCAATGGGGGCGAAAGCTTCAGTACGTTGCCGAATCTTCCCCCTGGCGGTTGCAGTATGACTCCGTGCTTCAACGTGTACTCAACTACCTTCTTGGTCTCCTCTGTGGCAGGGGTCTTCTTTGAATCTTTCACGAGTTCAAGACCACACATCATGCCCAGCCCTCTGGCGTCGCCGACAATCTTGTAGCGGCCCTTCATTTCGTTTAGGCGTTTCATGAAATGTTGGCCCATTTTGGCTGCGCGTTCCACCAATCTCTCTTTTTCGATGACGTCGAGATTTGCGAGACCGGCTGCGCATCCCAGCGGATTTGCTGAGAATGTGCTTGTGTGTTTGAAGGCTTCCCAAGATTGCATGATCTCATCTGTTGAGATAACTGCGGAAATTGGGAATCCGCTAGCCAATCCTTTGCCGCATACTAGGATGTCGGGCTTTATTCCAAAATGTTCGAAGCAGAACCATTTTCCAGTCCTTCCGAAGCCAGTTATGATTTCGTCAAGGATGAGGAGAATATTGTTCTCGTCACAGATTCTTCTGAGTCCTGGCAGGAAATCTTTCGGCGGAACAATCCATCCTTCGTGGCCTTCGACTGGTTCGAGGATCATTGCACCCACTTCAGTGATGCCCGAGGCTGGGTCCTTTATCATATGCTCGATGTAGTTTAGGCATTGAGTTGAGCAATCATCACAAGAAACGTTTTCACCGAACGGGCAACGATAGCAGTATGGGAACGGAGCGTGAAATACACCAGGAACAAGTGGAAGAAGTCCTGTTCGATAATGTCTTCTCGAGGTTGCTGATAGCGCGAATAATGTCTTTCCATGGAAGCCTCCTTCAAACGCCATGACCTCAATCTTCTTGGAGTGAATCCGGGCTAACTTGAGGGCAACGTCATTGGCTTCTCCACCCCCGTTCAGCAGGTGTGTCCGTTTAAGTGGACGTGGAACAATTTCACCAATCTTTTTCAGAAGTTCGGCTCTTCCTGGGTGTGGGGCTTGAGCTGGAGGCGTATGTGTAAGCAGTTCAGCTTGCTTCTTGATCGCCTCAACAACCTTAGGGTGGCAATGCCCTGCAATCCCAACACAGAATCCTGCAGTCAGGTCGACATATAAATTGCCGTCGACGTCAATCACGTTTGCGCCTCTGGCTTGCTTCCATGATGTCGGAGTTTCACCCATTCGAACCGGGGAGAGAGTTGGTGTTTCATATTCGCTTAACACGGCAGCGATCTTCTTTGAATTTGGACCTGGTGGTTCACTCAGAATTCGCGGAAGCAACCTACCTAATTGTTCCTCTACTTGCAAGACTGTTCAACTTTAGTCAAGCTCCGTCCTGGCACAAAAAACTTTATGGTTTGCATTTCAAGGGAGCGAGTCTCAACGGGTTGGCTATCGCGTGAATTATTGCGTTAATGCTGTCTTGACGATTTCGCCATAACGCAAGGCTTCAAGCAACTCTGGCGTTCGGTAAGCGGCGCAACACTATATAGTATTGGATCGATGCTGATTGATTGTGAGAATTGATAGCGCCTTCTCCCACACTGGATTTGGAGTCGAACACGCCAATCATTTTCTCTTTCATATCTCTCTATCCAAGATGTGAATCGGGTCAGTGACTTATACTCTCAGAGAATCCCAGAAAACTTCGTTCTCATGCAACCCTTCCTGCTATCAAAATACTCGGCTCTCAACACGCGACGAAAGGTTAGACCGATTTAATCTCAGTAGAAGACTAATAACGGACATTGCTTGCCATCTGACCAGACTGAAACACAATGCCTAAGCTCTCAGTAACCTTCGACCTGTGGGATACGCTTCTGAACGATCAACGTGGTTACGACAAAGAGCGTCGTATGATGCGATGCACAGCAATATTGAACGTTCTCAAATCCCATAACCTCGAACCTTCTTGGAATAGACTCCTTCAAGCATACGACAAGAGTGGATCATGGCTTCAAACCGCGTGGCAAACGCGTAAGGAAATTTCAACATTAGATCAGGCTCGGCGGATCGCGAGTGAAGCGGTTGAAAGTTTACCGACGAATCCGGATTTCATACATGAACTCGACAACGCCTACATTAAGCCAGTATTAGAGCTCCCACCACGCTTAAGCGGCGAGGCGGTTGAGACTCTTACCGGCATTCGCGAACGTTCGCTCAGAATTGGCTTGATCTGCAATATCGGACGGAGCTCAGGCAGGATCCTCAGAGATTTACTAACCGATTTGCACATTCTAGATTTTTTCACCGCGACTGTCTTCTCTGACGAAATCGGAATCCGCAAACCCGACAGAAGAATCTTCGAAGCTGCCGCTAACCAGCTCAACGTTGACATCTCAACTATCGTTCACATAGGCGATCACCCGGAAGCAGATGTCTGGGGCGCCAAACATGCGGGTATGAAAGCAGTTCTCCTAGAACTACCGACTGAACTTCTTGGAGGACTTGACCTAGCTTCTCTTTGGAGATCAACCAAAAGCATCCCAGATTCAGATATACGGCCAGACGCTCGAATCAGATCATTGAAGCAAGTATTGAATTTCGTAGATCGCTATGTCATGTAGCCAGAGTATCTAGGATCAATAACTCGTTCGGCATTGTCCGTCATTACCATCTTTGTTATTGGGCCCGCCGCGTCTAATCTTCATCCATTGTCTTGAGTTGGGGATTTGCCGCATATAACTGACTCGAATCAAATTATAGAACGACTATAGAATAATTAGCAAATCGGCTTAACTGCCTCAGATTTTCCAGTATACAATGGTCGCCGCAACCATGTCGATGGACTCGATCATTTCGAAAGCTCTTGCACAGAAGCGTACTGCTTTGCTCGAGCCCGAGGCAAAGGAGGTTTGCCGAGCATACAAACTTCCTGTTCCCGAATTCAAACTCGCAACCAACATGAATCAGGCAGGTAAGTTCGCTGAGAAAATCGGCTTTCCAATTGTCATGAAAATTGTCTCTCCAGACATCCTTCACAAGACAGAAGCAGGTGGGGTCCTCCTAGGGGTGCACACGAGAAAAGATTGTGAAAATGGGTTTACGAAACTCTTGTCAAATGCTAAAGCGTTCAAGAAATCTGCCAGGATCCAAGGCGTACTAATCGAACGCATGGCACCGTCTGGACTCGAAGTTATCGTAGGTGGCATACGTGACCAGCAATTCGGTCCTGCGGTAATGTTTGGCTTGGGCGGAATATTCACGGAAGTGCTGGAAGACGTTACTTTTGGTCTCGTTCCAATAAAGAAGTCCGAAGTCCACGAGATGATTAGAGGAATCAAAGGATACCATGCGCTGACCGGATTCAGGGGCATGCTTCACGTCGATGAAGGAGCCATTGCATCTACTGTGGTTCAGGTCTCCAAGATCATGAATGAAAATCAGCAGATCGGTCAAATAGACCTCAATCCAGTGAGGGCATACAGTCGCGGCTGTTCAGTGTTAGATGCACGAATCATGCTTGCATCCACGCACGGGACCAAGCGCGAGTTGATCAAGAATGATGGCTTCAGTCCAGGAAAAACAAATCGCTCCGCCAACCGATGACAAGAGGTGGAAGATCGTCCAGGCGACGATGCGTCGTCACGGACATGCCCCCAACTCGCTGATTGAAACGTTGCACACCGTGCAAGAAACCTTCGGTTTCTTAGAAAAGCGAAGCTTGGAATACGTCTCGTTAGCTTTGCGTGTTCCCCTGAGTCGCGTTTACGGAGTTGCCACATTCTACCATTTCTTCACGCTCAAACCCCCAGGTGAACACGTCTGCGTCATTTGCATGGGCACGGCATGTTACATCCGGGGAGCCCAGAAAGTGCTTCAAGATATCGAACAGACAGCAGGAACTAAGGCAGGGGAGACATCTCCCAACGGTCGCGTATCACTCTTGACTGCACGTTGCCTCGGATCTTGCGGCCTCGCACCAAACGCGGTCTTCGACGGTGAAGTCGTGGGCAAGCTCACCCCAGCTGAAGCACACAAACGAGTTGAAGGATGGATGAAGAAATGAACGGCGAAGACCTTGCTAGAATAATCGACGAGGAGTCCCGAGCCAAAAAATTGCATCAGATACACGTCTGTATCGCAGCAGCATGCTTGTCTGCTCATAGTGAAAGTCTGAAGGAAGAATTCGTTAAGGAAATTAAACGAAGAGGAATAGAGCATCAATGCAAGGTGAAGGGCGTAGGATGTCTCGGGCTATGCGCCCAAGCACCGCTCATCTCAGTAGAGAGCGAGGGAGTACTATATCACAACGTAACTTCTCAGAATGTTCCGCAAATCGTCGAGGGACTTGGAAAGAAACCGGTGAAAGAACTTCAAGCATCGCTTCAAGAACCATTCTTCAGTCGGCAGCATCGGGTTGTTCTCGACAATTGCGGGAAAGTTGATCCAGAACGGATTGAAGATTACATAAGCCGTGGCGGATACTCGGCCCTACTCAAAGCGCTGAATGAGATGCGTCCACCAGAGGTGATCGAGCAAGTCACTCGTAGTGGCTTACGAGGACGAGGAGGCGCAGGATACCCGACTGGACTCAAGTGGAGTACTGTTTCCAAGGCAATTGGAGCAAGAAAATTCGTAGTGTGCAATGCTGATGAAGGCGATCCGGGTGCCTTCATGGATCGCACCATACTCGCAAGTGACCCCCACAAAGTCCTGGAAGGCATGATAATAGCCGCATACGCGGTCGGCGCTTCAGAAGGTTACATTTACGTTCGAGCCGAATATCCTTTAGCCGTCAAGCGCCTCAAGACGGCAATTCACCAGGCAGAGCGCTTGAGTATACTTGGGAAGAACATCCTAGGCACTCAGTTCAACTTCAGCATAGAAATTCGACTCGGTGCAGGAGCATTTGTCTGCGGAGAAGAAACAGCACTTCTCGCCTCAATAGAGGGGAAGAGAGGAACGCCGCGCCCTCGGCCACCTTATCCCGCCGAAACAGGATTATGGACCATGCCTACTTTGATCAATAATGTCGAGACCTACGCGCACATTCCAAGCATAATCATTGAAGGCGGAGACTGGTACTCAAAACTCGGCACTGCAAAAAGCAAGGGCACAAAAATGTTCGCACTTGCGGGCCGAGTCACAAACACAGGATTAATTGAAGTACCGATGGGAATCACGCTGCGAGAGATAATCTTCGATATAGGCGGGTTTCCACAAGGTCATAAATTCAAAGCAGTACAGACAGGCGGACCGTCAGGGGGGTGCGTCCCGGAACAGTACCTTGATACTCCGGTCGACTACGAATCGTTAACGAAACTAGGATCCATCATGGGGTCGGGCGGAATGATCGTGATGGACGAAACATCATGCATGGTCGACGTCGCGAAATACTTCATGGATTTCTGCAAGAGTGAATCATGCGGCAAATGCATTCCATGCCGCGTCGGTACAGCCCAAATGCATGATATCCTGACTAAGATTACGAACGGAACTGCAACCATGAACGATCTCTCAACCCTCGAAGAATTGTGTGACGTAGTTCAAAATACAAGCTTGTGCGGTTTAGGACAGACAGCTCCCAACTCAGTTCTCAGCACCTTACGTTACTTCGGAGAAGAGTACCTCGCACATATACAACGCAGAACATGTCCCGCTGGAGTCTGCAAGATGCAGGAGCAGTAACCTAATGGCCACGGCAGTTCATGTCAAAACTTTCAAGATTGACGGCTTAGACGTTAGTGCTCGTGAGAACGAAACAATACTGCACGCTGCACAGGAGAACGGAATCTTCATACCTACACTTTGTCAAGTGAACGGGCTATCCTCCGTCGGAGCCTGTCGATTATGCTTGGTTGAAGTAAAAGGCAAACCCAAACTTTTCCCCGCGTGCACACTACCCGCAGAGGAAGGCATAGAAGTAATCACACAATCAGAACGACTAACGAAATACCGCCGCATGATTCTCGAACTACTATTCTCCGAACGCAACCACATCTGTGCTGTATGTGTGTCAAACGGACACTGCGATCTGCAAGACATGGCACAGAAGCTAGGAATGACACACGTCCGTTTTCCGTACCGCCACCCATGGATGCAAGTCGATGCTTCCCACACACAATTCGCGGTCGACCACAACCGCTGTATCTTATGCACTCGTTGCGTCCGCGTCTGCGATGAAATTGAAGGAGCTCACACATGGGACGTCATGGGACGAGGTATAGATAGTCGAGTAATCGTCGATCTAGATCAACCGTGGGGAACATCAGAGACTTGCACAAATTGCGGGAAATGTGTTCAAGTCTGCCCAACCGGAGCACTCTTTGAAAAAGGGAACGCAGTTGGGGAGATGAACAAGAGACGACAGTTCTTGAGCTATCTGACAGTAATGAGAGAGGCCGGAACATGAAAGCAAGAATAGCTACTGTCTGGCTCGACGGATGTTCCGGATGTCACATGTCCTTACTGGACATGGATCAACACCTGCTTGAACTAGCCGAGAAGATCGAACTGGTCTATAGCCCTCTCGTAGATGCAAAAGAGTTTCCTGAGAATGTTGACGTAACACTCGTCGAAGGATCAATAAGCAACGAAGAGAACTTGGAAGAGATTCGACGAATACGCGAGAGAACAAAGATCCTAGTCTCACTCGGTGACTGCGCAGTAACCGGAAATGTTCCATCAATGCGAAATGAATTCACTGTGGATCAAATAATCGACGCTGCATACCAGCGTGCAGATACAAAGATTCAATTCGAGGGAGTACCAAAACTCCTGAGAACAGTGACACCCATTCACTCAGCAGTCAAGGTTGACCTCGTCGTGCCTGGCTGCCCACCTTCGGCAGAAGTCATCCAATATACCATAACAGAACTCCTGGAAGGCAGAGTCCCAGATCTAACCGCGAGGACTCGCTTCGGCAAATAAGGGTGAGAAAGGATGAGAACAATCGAGATCAAACCTGTAACTCGAATAGAAGGACATGCAAGAATCACTATAGAGCTCGACGATGAAGGAAGCGTACACGACGCGCATTTCCATATCACACAGTTTCGAGGATTTGAAAAGTTCTGCGAGGGTCGCCCATTCTATGAAATGCCCTCACTCATGGCTCGAATATGTGGCATCTGCACGATTAGTCACATGCTCGCTTCAGCAAAAGCTTGCGAAGCCCTAATGGCAGTACGAGTGCCGGAGACTGCGATCAAGCTACGTCGAGTAGCCAATTTGGCGCAGATGATCCAATCACATGCCCTCAGTTTCTTCTACCTCGCAGCACCAGACCTACTACTCGGAATGGACGCAGACCCTGCCCAGCGCAACATATACGGGCTCATGAAAACGAACCCGCAGTTTGTACGCGACGGCGTACGCCTGCGACAATTCGGACAAGAGATAATCGAGCAGCTCGCCGGAAAGCGATTGCACCCCACTTGGATAGTTCCAGGAGGAGTAACCTCCCCTCTGACAGTTGAGGTCAGAGACAAAATCGTAGCATCAATTCCGGAAGCAATGGGTATAATTCAACGTACATTGAATTGGTACAAGACCGTGGTTGACAATTACCGCGAAGAGATTCGCACCTTCGCAACCTTTCCATCCCTATTCATGGGTCTCGTTACCCCCACAGGAGAGCTGGAACATTACCACGGGCAACTGAGAGTTGTCGATCCAACCGGAATTGTCGTCGAGGACCAAATTGACCCCAAGTCATATTCAAATTACATCGGTGAAGAAGTTCTTCCGTACTCGTATCTCAAAGCCCCCTACTACAAGTCGCGCGGCTACCCAGAAGGAATCTACCGCGTAGGACCGCTTGCACGTCTTAACATAATTGACCGCACTGGTACACCAAGAGCAGAAGAAGAGTGGGTCGAGTACAGGTCGCTCAGGAGACAGGCTAACCTGAGTAACTTTCACAATCATTATGCTAGGCTGATTGAAATCCTCTATTCTGTCGAACGAATTGAACAGCTACTCAACGACCCTGAAATTACAAGCAGTCACGTTCGAGCATACGCATCACCTAACAATAACGAAGGCACGGGCGTCACAGAAGCCCCACGAGGTACATTGATACACCATTACAAAATTAACGATGATGGGTTAGTGAGCTGGGCAAACCTCATTGTAGCAACCGGCCACAATAATCTCGCAATGAATCGGGGCGTACTCCAAGTCGCAAAGCATTTCGTGACAGGCAACAACCTTCAGGAAGGCATCCTAAACCGCGTAGAAGCAGTAATCAGAACCTTCGACCCCTGCCTAAGCTGCTCAACTCACGCAATAGGCCAGATGCCACTTGACATACGACTCATGGATGCCCAAGGTCGCACGGTAGATCGCCTTAAACGAGACTGAATCCTGTGCAGTCAGTGCTCGTAATAGGGTACGGAAATAGCCTACGCGGAGACGATGGAATCGGCATTGCAACCGCCGAACAACTCCGTCACACCATGCAAAGTAGTTCAGTAAGGATCCTTACTTGTCAACAATTAACCCCAGAACTCGCAAACGAGATGAGCAAAGTCGAGCGCGTAATAATGATTGACGCCGCAAAAGGAGAAACACCAGGCCAAATCATAATCAGCAAGATAACTCCAGACTCCGTCGACTCCGCGACCTTCACACACGAACTTCAACCATCCACACTCCTGGCATGCTCACAAGAACTCTACGGGCAGTGTCCCACAACATACCTTGTATCTGTAACAGGGTATTCATTCGACTTCAGTGAGGAATTGTCAGATACGGTTACTCGGATTATGCCCCAAGTTCTTACGAGCGTTCGCGAACTCATAGATCAATAAGATTCAAAATCGACAGGTTGTCAAAGCGTACGTGGTGACTAGCTAATATACAATGAAGCAGCGTACAAACTACGCGAGGATTAACTAAATTGGTGTTTCGCTTCAGATATACCGGCGTACGCGTACGGGACCTTGACGGTGCAATCAATTTCTTCACAAAAATCCTTGGTATGAAGCTTGAGTCCAGAGTGAAAGCGCCTTGGAACAAGGGAGAATTTGCTAACCTAACAAGCGAAGACGGAAGACACTGGCTGGAACTAAACTGGTACGCTGAAGGCAGTCCTGTCGCGGGGCCATTTCGTGATGGTGAAGAACTTGACCACCTTGGCTTCCACGTAGATAACTTCGACAAAGCACTGGCCCGACTCAAAGACGCGGGCTATCCAGTCGTCATAGGCCCTCACCATGACGAAGGCTGGAGCGTCGCCTTCGTGAAAGCATTCGATGGAATTTGGCTAGACATATTCAGAATGCAAGCAAAGAAGAAGACCAAAAAGAAATCCGGAACCCGAAGACGACGCTAATAATATTCTGCCGAAATCGCGCAATACGGTGATCACGAGGTGGCTTCAAACGAAAAAGTCCAAGGCCTCTCAAAAGAGACTTGGCGAAAAGTCATCCAAGCAATTGAAGATTCAATCCCCTTGTACGATCATGTGAATAATCTCATCTCATTCGGAAAGGCACAAAGAGCAAGAACCTATGCGATTGAAAACCTGGACCTGCACGATGGTTCAATTGTGCTCGATGGAGGAATAGGCCCAGGAACCACTTCTCGTCTGATTCTTGCAAAGATCAAACCTGGTATGCTTATCGGCTTAGACGGATCGAAGCTGCAGCTCGAAACCGCAAAGACAAATCTTGCGGAATACAGCAATCTGCTGCATCTTGTGAACGCTTCATTTGAATATCTACCATTCAGACAAAACGTGCTCGATGCAATCATCACTTGCTATGCGTTACGAGATAGTCTTGACCTATCCAGATCGATATCAGAGTATTCGAGAGTCTGTAGAGAGCATGGTGTGTTTGCAGACGTCGATATTGGAAAATCAGATAACACAATCAAACGCGCGATGAGCGTCATATATGTCAAGTACATCATGCCTTTACTCACGAAAATGGCAATCAGACATCAGATGAAAAGTAACCCGTGGAGAATGATAGCCCCCACATATGATACGCTGCCACCTAACAGCTCACTACTGGAGATGCTGCGACGATATTTTCCGAAAGTTCAAGCTAAGGAGTTCCTGAATGGAGGCATTATAGTTATAGTCAGCCATAAAGGCTGAACTCATCAGGAATGCATAGTCGTCTTTGGGAATAAGAGTCTGGGTAGGTGAAGCCCTCGAGCCATCGCTTCTCATGAGTTTCCTACTTGTGAGCCTGGGCACGGCAGCAGCAGTTTACGACGGCTTCTTCAATCTAACATTCTACATTCTCGCAATAGTTGGAGTAACCCTAACCCAGAACGCAGTCAACGTGCTAAATGATTATCAAGACTTTAAGACAGGCGTCGACGCCAAAACCCGGAAAACCCCGTTTAGTGGAGGAAGCAGATTCCTTGTATCCGGATTAATCAAACCTCACAGCGCTCTTCTATTCGGAATGACCTCACTCCTACTTGCGCTGCCAATCGGAGTATACTTCATACTCATGCGGGGAGGGGCACTCCTTGGTATCGCAGTCGTTGCCGCTGTGTCAGTAGTATTCTATACCACGACATTCGCGAGAATATACCTCGGAGAGTTATTCGCCGGACTCAACCTTGGACCTCTAGTAATCTTCGGAGCATACTATGTTCAAACAGCCCGAATGAGTATCGGAACGATCGCAGTCGGGATAAGTCCGGGTATTATGATCGCAATGGTTCTATATCTAAACGAAATGCCTGACATTGAAGCAGATGAAATTGCCGGTCGCAGGAATCTGCCGATATTACTAGGAAGAAAGCGGGCCGCGGAACTCTATGCTGCAATTGAAATTTTCGCCATAGCGTGGATACTGATCTCAGTATTGGCGGGAATGACTCCTGTCGCCACCTTGCTTGCTTTAGCCTGTCTACCATTCGCTATAAAGTCAATTCGATGTGCTCTACGGAATTACAACAATCTCGAGAAACTTATACCTGCACTTGCCGCTAACATTGCCACAGCTTATGTTACACTCATGCTCTTAGCTGTCGGATATCTACTTCCCGTCATCATGCGGTTGTGAGAAGTTGGAGTTCAAGAAACTTGGAAGAAGCGACGCTGAGATTCCTGTCTTGGGTTTGGGTACGTGGGGTATCGGCGGCTTCAGCTCGAAAGATGTCGCCGGTGACGATGACGATCTCAAAGCGCTAACCTTCGGCCTGGATCTTGGGATGCACCTTATCGATACGGCAGAGATCTATGCGAGCGGGCACTCTGAGGAAGTAGTTGCTAGGGCAATAGAGAATAGACGTGAATCAGTTTTTGTAGCGACGAAGGCCTCACCCGAACATTTATCGTCGGAAGGAGTCTTGAACGCGTGCAACAGAAGTTTGAAAAGACTCGCGACAGAATACATCGACCTGTATCAAGCTCATTGGCCAAACCCTCGAATTCCCATCTCTGAAACTATGAAGGCAATGGAGAGACTTGTGAGGGAAGGCAAAGTCCGTTTCATCGGCGTAAGCAACTTCTCGGTTGAACAAACCCGACAGGCACGAGAAGCATTATCAACAGTTGACATAGTTTCAAATCAGGTTGAATACAGCCTCCTTGACAGATCGATTGAATCCGAGTTGCTTCCGTACGCAGAGAAGGAACGTATCACTGTCATCGCATACAGCCCCTTAGCTCGCGGAAGAATCGCAACAGGATTGAGCCGAGAAAGCAAGTGGAGTACGATGGACAAGATCGCGACGAAATATGGGAAGACTCGGAATCAAACCGCGCTGAATTGGCTAGTTACCAAGCAACCAGTCATAGCGATACCCAAATCTGCCAGCCTTCAACATCTAATGGAGAATCTTGGAGGTCAGGGCTGGAAGATGGATGGTGAAGATTACGATCTGCTAAACCAAGCGTTTAGGTGAGTTCGAGCGAGATGCGCCGTTCGTGAATGAACCATCTCGAGTCGCACGAATAGCGAGAAGAATCGTATTCATGTTTCAATTCTATAAGCAGAATATAGATCCTGACGACGAAGCTTTTCTCACGTTCGTCTCGAATTATGTTGAGAGAAAAAAAGTGAATGTTGAAACAATCTCGTACTATGAATTGTATTCACACGTAAAGCGTGCAATCCAGGAATATTTGCAAGCAGGAGACAGTAGGCCACGAAACGACGCATTATCGTAGTCACTGGAACTCCGGGCACAGGGAAGACTGCCTTTGCAAAAATGCTGGCACGGGACCTGAATGGCGAGTACCTCTCTCTCGGGAAATACATCACGGGTCGACGACTATTCAGCAAGTTCGATGATAGGAGAAGGACGAGAGTAGTCGACATGGCTAAGACCCGCAAGCGACTACGCCGACTCGTGACTCTCAGTAATCGTCCTCTAATCGTGGACACACACCACCCCGAAGGAATCATAACGAACAAAATGGTCACATTCATTTTTGTGCTCAGGTGCAACCCCGTCATCCTCATGCGTCGACTACGACGAAAGAAGTGGAGTAGCGAGAAGGTTCGTGAAAATGTCATGGCAGAGACGCTGGACTCATGTTACATACACGCGCGGTCATACTACTCAAACAGGAAGGTAGCGCAATTAGATACATCCCATTCGAGCGTGAAGCGCTCCATAAAAACCGCGGAGAGCATACTATCGGGCGGCGAAGCACCGATACTCAAGATCAATTGGCTACGTACTCTGGAAAATGACGCGTCATTCTCAAACTTCCTTGGGTGAAGAGAATGGAAACCCCGGAAAAGAAACATTACCTGATTCTTGAATGTAACATGTGCAAGCGGTATCTTCTGGCCATCTCGAGCAACAAAACGCGAACGTGCCCATACTGCGGAAAACGTGTTTCATTAGAAAATGCCAAAGTGATTAGCCGATTGAAGACCGCTGAAGAGGCCCGGTTAGCTCTTCAAGAGCTGAAGATTCAGGGGCAACAGAACGAAACCTCTGCCAAATAAGTAAGCCGATAACGTTACTAATCCCTCATGCTATGACTGGGGCGAAATTCCATGTCGTCGCTACCAGACCGTAGATTCATGGAGGAGATCACAGCCCTTCTTCAGAAGCCTGTTACCGTATTGACTTCCAACGGAAAGAACTATTCAGGTGTCCTGGCAGGAGTAGATTCTCATTCACTAAATATCTGCCTGACCGAGGCTAAAGATGAGACCGGCAAGTTACTGCACAAGTTGTTTCTAAGCGGCAGCACAGTGACTCAAATCTTCAGTTCTGTCAAACCCTTCAATCTCCAGGCGCTAGCTGATCGATTAGAACGAGTCTTCCCAAGAATGGTGAAGACTAGTGAGGGTGCAGGAATCATCGTCGTCATGGACAGAATCCGAGTCTCCGAGAAAGGAATCTTGGAAGGAGCAGGTCCCGCTGCCGAAAGAGTCCAGAAGGTCTACGATGAGTTCATCCGCGAACAGTCAACTACTTAGGACAACGACCAAAGCTTGACTCAATAAATTGTCGTTCGAGATTCGCAGCAAAGATCTACTCGGCAGAATAGGTCGACTACGCACAAAACGAGGAACCATTGAAACTCCCTTCCTGCTGCCAGTGATTAACCCTATTTCCCAACTTATCAAGGCAAGAGAGATACGAGATACCTTCAGATTTGAAGCCGTGATCACAAATGCCTACCTAGTTTGGCGTCGATTCAGGAATAACCCTCCTAAAATTCATGAACTACTAGACTTCGACGGCATAATAGCAACCGACTCAGGAGCCTATCAAATACTCCAATACGGAGACGTCGAGGTCAACCCAAACGACATAATTCGATTCCAGGAACAGTTAGACAGCGACATAGCCGTTATCCTCGATATCCCAACAGACCAAACTGCGACTGAACAACGTGCAAAATGGACAGTCGACGAGACTCTTCGCCGTGCAAAGGAAGCAGAACACACCATCACTCGTCGGGACGTACTGTGGGTGGGACCTGTGCAAGGCGGCGTATATCCCGAGCTAGTATCATACTCTGCACGAGAAATGGCTAAGCTAAATTTTCAGATTCATGCGCTTGGAAGCCCAACGACTGTAATGCAACAATATCACTACGACAAAATGGTGGACATGATAATGGCAGCAAAGCTTAACCTGCCTCCTGATCGCCCACTCCACCTGTTCGGAGCAGGCCACCCGATGATGTTTGCCTTAGCGGTGGCGCTAGGATGTGACATTTTCGACTCGGCATCGTACGCGTTATTCGCACGCAACGATCGATATTTAACGCCAGAGGGAACCGCGAAGCTAGAGGATCTCGAGTACTTCCCATGCCATTGCGGATCATGTTACAAACGAAATCCAGTCGAAGTGAGAAAAATGTTGAAATTTGAACGAGAACGCTTCTTAGTAGAACATAATCTACATACGTGCTATAGTGAGCTTCAAACCATCAAACAAGCAATTTCGGTCGGACGCTTATGGGAACTGGTAGAGGCTAGAGCGGGAAATCATCCAGCGCTATCACGAGGTTTCGACACGTTCCTCAAGTATGCGCAGTACATGGAATCTGAAACACCCCTAAGAAAAAAGAGAGGGCCCTTCCTCCTATCTGAGAAATCTCTCTCACGTCCTGAAATTATCAGACACTGCAAGAAGCTGATTGAAAACTACACTTCACCAATGACCACTACGAAACGAGTCATACTCCTCCCCGACAAGTATCTAGAGCCATTCCGGCAGAACTTCGATAATGATACTTCACTCCAAAAACTCCTTCGTAACCCTCAGCTGCATCTGTGCTCCTACAACCTGCCCTACGGAATAATACCAAACGAGCTAGTCGACGTATATCCGCTCTCCCAGACAGAAGACTCCGTCAAACCGACCGCCCCAGTATTACGCAACACTACGAAACGAATCGTGAAATGGCTTCGAAGATCACACTATAAGTCGCGTATAATCGTCGTTGAGGATGCGTGGCAACATAAGATGGCAGAATCTATTAGAAAACAATTGAAAGGTTCCAAGATTCAAATCTTAGAAATCGAACCAGGAGAGGACGCGACTTCGAAACTCCTTGCATTGATCAACAGAAAGAAATCGTAAACGAATGGGATAAATCGTAATCACTCATATGGTAGGGTCGAGAACGATGAATCTTACCCAAGTCAAACGAGAAATAACAGAGCTCGGGAAGACTCCCGCCTCCGAGAAAATGTACCCCATCACTTCCGAATGGGTTCCATTACCTGACGTCATGGCGATAATCGCTAGGTTTGAAGAACATTTGAAACAACTACCGAAGAAAGACGAAAACGCAGCTCGAATGATGAATGAAATCTTTGGAGAGGCATAATTAGCAAAAACTAGCAATATTAGCAGATTTTATTTAACGTGAATGTACCTAAGTGGTGAGCCTCTTGAAGCGGGAACAGGTACTACGACGACCTACCAAACCGATCGAGATTGATCCTGAAAAATCGATCAGTGAATTAGTCCACGACATGTCCCTCACAGGATTTCAGGGGCGCAAACTCGGAGAGGCCGCAGAAGTGTGGACTACTATGCTGAAGAAACGGGAGATGGTCATCTGGTTAGGCCTGGCTGGAGCCATGGTTCCCGCCGGAATGCGTTCACTCGTTACCTACCTGATACGGCGGAGGATGATCGACGTCCTGGTCACGACCGGCGCAACACTATACCATGATGCTTACGAAACCATAGGCGGTAAACATTGGCTTGGCACTGACCAAATAGACAATGTGATGCTGAGAAAGCATCGCATCGACCGGGTCTACGACGTATACGCCGACGAGAGAAAATTCTATCGACTTGACGTTATGATAGAAAAGGAATTCGCGTCGCGCCTACAATCAGGCAGATCATACTCATCTCGTGAAGTACTGTACGAGTTTGGAAAATGGATATCCGAAATGTCACACGACCGCGACGGAATCTGCGTAGCAGCCTACGAATCAAGTGTCCCAGTGTTCGTTCCATCATTCTGTGACAGCGGCATGGGCTTTTCACTGATGTTTTCAAACAGACGTCGAAAGCGTCATGTGATCGTTGATCACATGAGAGATGTGGACGAAAGTTCCAGAATCACCGAAAGATCAAGCCACACTTCTGTCATAGTCGTAGGTGGCGGTGTGCCGAAGAATTTCATACAGCAAACAGCAGTAATAGCTAGCTACCAAACACGCCATGACCGAACTCATGACTTCGCCATCCAGTTCACAACAGACGTTCCACAATGGGGAGGTTTGAGCGGTTCAACATTTGAAGAAGCCCAAAGTTGGGGGAAATACAACCCACACGCCAGGATGGTACAATGCTTCACAGACGCCACTATTGCACTGCCCGTCGTTGCACACGCGCTAAGCCAGAGGTTCAAACGATTCAGACGAAACGTACCTAAATTCGACTGGGGCGACCATCACAATAATCTGAGAATAACCTTCCAACGGACCAGGCTGCCCGACAAGGTCTAGCCATATTTGTAGGAAATTCCAAATCCGCCCTTCGGACTCTTCCAACCAATGTCGTAGCATGCAATCCTACACGCTCCGCACTCAACGCACGCATCGTACGTGATCGTGATCTTATCCTCCTCCCACTTGAAAACGTCCGTCGGGCACACTCTGATACATCTCAAGTCAAACGGACACTTTAGGCACATAGTTGGATCCTTAATCCACAAATGTGAGTCTTCGTCAACCTTGTATCGATTACGATACAGTTTATCCTCGATGGCCATGACACGCTGACTCAAGACATAATCCTCCACAGATGATATGCGTCCTTCAACAGGTTAATTTTCGAACGGCGTTTGAAAAGTGTTGACTTCATCTCCTTCACATGCTGCTCTTTTGTCGCATCATTTACGACATGCCACATGTACGCCAGTTCATTGGCGACTTCCGGATAAAGGGTGAAGAAGTGTTGGTTGGTCGAGAAATATTTGGGTGCGTCTTTGTATTTTTTCAGATCCTTCATGACAAAACTCTCTTCAAGCTTCTGTCGGTAGCCCGCGAGAGTTCGAGACGAGAAATCGCCTTTCTTCTTCGCGTCAACTACAGTGTTCCCTGCCAAGGCTCCTGATGTCATAGCAAGGTTCGTGCCCTCCCAGTTTATGGCGTTTACAAGCATTGCAGCGTCTCCAACCACAAGCATACCGTCCGTGTAGATCTTTGAAACATAATTATACCCTCCTTCTGGGATAAGATGAGCCGAATATTCCTTCAGGTCTCCATCCTGAACTAGCGGTGATATCGAGGGATGATTCTTGAATTGCTCGAACAGAATGTGAGGACGTTCATCGCTCTTATCAAGATCGCTTAGGCTGATGCCAATTCCTAATGATATCGTGTCGCGATTTGTGTACATGAAACCAGCATGCATTCCGCTGCCCCACCCAACCAACATTGCTGCCACGCCTTCATCCGGACCAAGGTTGAATCGTTCCTCAACTCGCTGGCGGGGCAGTGCGATAACTTCTTTCACCGCCAATACGACTGATTCGGATGGGACTTCCTCACGCAGCCCTGCATGCTTTGCCAGCATCGAATTGACGCCATCTGCTGCGATAACGACGTCGCTAAGCACATCTCCCCGGTCCGTTCTTACGCCGACAATCTTGCCGTTCTCCTCTATCACATCCTCAACCGTGGTTCTGTTCAGTAATACTGCCCCCGCATCTTCAGCGAGTTTAGCGAACCATGGGTCGAATTTTGCTCGATGAACCGTGAACGCGTTGAATGTTTTGTTGAATCGCTGATTCCTATGGCTGAGGAGCACGTGTGAATCTTTCGTTAGAAACCAGTATTGGTACTCTACTACATGTCTCTCGATAGGAGCGGTCTTCCAGAATTCAGGAGCAAATTGCTCAGTATGGTGCCTGAATATGACTCCGCCAAACATGTTCTTGGATCCAGGTTTTTCTCCTTTCTCGAGAACAAGCACATTTAGGCCAGCCTTAGCCATTGTATATGCTGCCGCCGCGCCGGCGGGCCCCGCTCCAACCACAACTGAGTCGAACTTCTCGGTCATGATCTCAGGTCCGTTGGTTGAGTCTTTCTCAACTCTTCAGTGAGTGCAGGAACTATCTTGAAGAGGTCGCCGATAATCCCGAAATCGGCCATCTTGAAAATTGGCGCGTTCTGGTCGCGATTTATCGCCGCAATGTAGTCAACATTCATTATTCCAACAATGTGTTGTATGGCACCTGAGATGCCGGCTGCGATGTAGATTCTTGGTCTAACAGTTACCCCTGTCTGTCCTACTTGGTGATCGTAGTTGATCCAGCCTGCTCGCACCGCGGCTCGTGAGGCACCCACTTGGCCATGTAGAGCATTGGCTAGCTCTTCTATTAGATGAAAGTTGTTGGCTGATCCTAATCCTCTGCCTCCGGAGACAATGATCTGAGCGTCTTCTAATCTAACTCCCACCTTTTCGATGGGAACAAAGTCTAGGACTTCTGTGTTGAAATCCTCAGAAGTCAGTGACGCTTCGATTCTGATTACTTCTCCGTCTCTTGCCGGATCAGGGGCGAGACTCTTCATGACACGAGGACGAACACTAACCATGGTGGGTCTATGTTTAGGACATATTATGGTGGACATGAGGTTCCCACCATAGTCCGGTCTGGTCCCCATGAAGGTGCCCGTGTCGATATCGACATCAAGAGCAGTGCAGTCAGCTATCAAACCTGTCCCTATGAATGTTGCAGCTGATCCTGCGAGGTCCCTTCCCCGTATTGTTCCACCCAACAAGAGCGCTTCAGGCTTGAGGCTCTTGACCGCCTGAGTTAGTGCAATAGCGTATGGTTGCGTTCGATAGTCTTCCAGACGCGAATCCTCTATCAGGTAGACTTTATCCGCACCATGAGCGAACGCGTCATTAGTAAGGTGTGAAACGTTGTTGCCAATCGCAACTGCTGCTAATTTGGTGCCATAAATTTTCGCTAGCCGTCTTCCTTCCCCTAAGAGTTCCCATGAGACCTGAGCAGCCTTCCCATGAAGATGTTCAATCCAAACCCACACGTCTCCGAAACGCGAGGAGTCTTCAGAATGCTTCGGTTCCGAGGTCTCCAACCCTTTCTCTTTAGCCCTTGCCGGGCCGAATGCTCCTACCGACATTAGCTTCTGAAGCAGCCATCTTGCCGCCTCGTGTGGGTTGTTAGTGCCGTCGAAGACTTCGCCCTGCTTCCTGCCTGGAGGCGGAAATACTTTCTTTACGATAGTCGGGGATCCCTTGAGTCCCAGCATGTTCGATTCAGCCCCGATCGTGTTCTTGTCCCAAACCTCGATCCTGGTTCGCTTTGCCTTCAGCATCCCATCGATCGCGTACTTTCGCGGTTTATTTGCCCCTTCAGTAATGGTAGCAACTGCTGGAAGTTTCGCCCTTACAGTTTCGACTCCATCGTCAAACCGATGTTTCGCCACGATAGTCTTGAGGTCTGGGTCGACAGTGATAATTTCAGTCACGTTCGAGATTATGGGAATGCCAAATCTGACCGCCAATCCTGGTGGAACTTGTCCGGTCTCTCCATCAATTGCAACTCTGCCCGTCAGAATCAAGTCAAACGGTCTATTTTTCGCAACTGTTGTCAACGTCCGCCAGAGAGTATATGACGTGGCAAGTGTGTCCGCGCCGGCCATCTCTCTATCCGAAACCATAAACGCGTCATCAGCACCCATCGCGAGTGCTTCACGTAATCCCTCCTGGGCTTGGAGCGGACCCATCGATACGGCACTCACAGTTCCGCCATATTTCTCCTTAATCCGAATACCCTCTTCTACAGCGTTTAGGCAGCAAGGGTTGACAATGGACGGAACCCCTTCCCTAATCAGGTTCAAGGTAATGGGGTCGAAGCGGATGTCACTAGCGTCCGGGACATGCTTCACGCAAACCACTATGTGCAATTGACTCAACCCTTGGCCAATTCAATCTCCATGTAACGTTGAATATCCTCAAGGGATGCCGGACATTGACTAGCCTTTTAGCGTTACCCGCAATAAATTGCGTGAAATATAGAGTCTATTCTTCTATTTCTTCGGCAGGAGGTTCAGAGCCTTCCGCAGCTACTTGCGTGGCCGCAATTCTCTCGGCTTCAACGACCTTTAGTCTCGTTACGTAACCGGCTATTCGATTGCGAAGTCGTTTAGATTGCGTTATAACGAGATCATTTACTGCCTGCTTATCTGATTCGAAGTCTCCAGTAAATCGCTCAGGGTAGCGCCTTATCAGTTCGCGTGAAGTCCGTTTCACAGTGTCCGTTCGAACTTTGCCCAACTCTAACCGCTCTATTTCGAAGTCCAGCATGAGCAAGTCAGTTTCAACATAAACTTTGCTAACTACCCCAAAAGCACCTTCTAGGTGGGGGCCGGTCCCATTGTACCGACGTTATCTGGACCCGTCCCTCGTATCATCCGTTTAAACCGGCTCGCTGCAACTGCTATGAACAGTATGATGAGCACTACGGCTAGGATCGTGAAGATCTGATCTGTTGAGATAGAGAACCCGCTCTCAGTAGTCGAATTTGTTGTGAGACTGAATGTTGTTGATGGTTGACTTGTTGTTATGCTCTGTGTTTGCGTTGATGTTGAGGTTGTATAGGTGACTGTGCTTGGTTGGACCTGAATATTGAGGGCCGAAGACGATGAAGCAACCATTTTACCGCTCGATTGGGCGATAATGTATGACGTGACGACGAGAGATAGTGCGCCATTCTTCTGCGGTGCTGTAAAGGTGTTGGTAACGTTGGTCCGTGTATTTGCATAGGATGCATAGACGTACTGAGTGGAATTCGTTGAGGCTATGTTATATGTTGAGTTGGAGATGTCAACTCGAACTCGCCAAACGTTTTCGTAGCTTGGGCCACATATGAAAGCGACCTGCGTAGTAATACTGACCGTCTGCCCTGTGTAAGCCGTCTGCGGGTAGAAGTTAACGCCCGAGATGGAGCACGGACTTTGGGCATATACACTAGCATTACTGGTAGTGATTGCTAATAGAACGAGTAGCGCAATCATCGCGCGCTGCGGTTTCTGCAAAATCCACACGAACAATTGTCGATGTGTGTGTATACGGATAAAATGGTTTGCATAACTGGAGTAATTTTCAGAGACGTGTGAATGAGTGGAAATTTCTCAAAACAGTCCCTCTCGTTTCTTGCACGGACACATGCTTGATTTCAGATAACTTCAGCACTACTTCAACGACGAATGATGGACGAGTCGGCTTATCCTTGAATGGTCCGTAGTAAGTTACGGGTCCGTCGGTTTCTGTAAGGATCATCGATAAGTCGGCTTCGCGCGCGACTTCGCCAACTCGTTTGGAGTAGCAGATTGATGGACCTACACTGATGAAGTACCCTCGATCCTTGAACAGACCAAGGTTCTCTACTGGACCCGAATACCAGTGAAGCAGGACCTTCACTAGGTTGAATGAGGGGAGAATCTCCAGAATCTCATCGATAGCCTTCCTCGAATGGATCACGACCGGCAATGTATGTTTCTCTGCGAGTTTGAGAAATATTTGAAAAATGTCTCTTTGCAGTCGCTTCTTCCTATCATTTAAGTCGTAATGACCGTCAAGTCCAATCTCGCCGATAGCTCTCACGTGCTTCTGGTTATCTATAATGAGTTGTTCAAATTTGCTCAAATTTGACTCGGCATCTCCGTTCGTGACCGTCCAAGGATGGACACCAACTGCTGCGATCACCCTATCATATTGTTCTGATAGTTCGATTGTGCGAAGTGATGATCCGTAATCCATACTGTTACTGAGAAGGTAGGCTACACCATTCGCCACCGCATCATCCAACACAGGTTCAACCTGACCATACGCTGGATCAGCCAGGTGGATGTGTGCATCGACGTAGCTCAAATCGCAACCCACGACAACGTAATCATTGTTTCACGCTCAAGTCTCTTACCAATTAAGCCTTCATGGTTCAGGGTTTATGTTCTGAAACGTGACCTCTGTAATGGCTGAGCGGCCTTGGCGGTGCAGATTGGACAAACAGTTGTCGAACGCTTTCTGAGATATGTGAAGTATGACACTCAATCTGCGGAAAATTCAACGACATATCCCAGTACGGAGAAACAGAAAGAGCTGGGCAGACAATTGGTGAAAGAACTGGACGAGACGGGGCTGAAGGACGCGTCAATAGACGATTATGGCTACGTGACAGCAACTTTACCTGCAAATAACCAGCGAAACCGCCCCATTATAGGATTCATAGCTCACATGGATACTTCACCAGAACTAACTGGGGAAGATGTAAAACCACAAATCCACGAGAACTACGCGGGGAAGGACATTATTCTTCCCGGAGACGGGCAAGTACTTCGAGCCTCAGAAAACTTTGAACTTACCCAAAAGTTAGGCGACAAGATAATTACGTCAGACGGAACTACCCTCTTGGGAGCAGATGACAAGGCAGGCATAGCCGAGATCGTTGATGCAATGTACTACCTAGCCAATCATCCTGAGATTGAACATGGAACAATCAAGGTTGCCTTTACCCCCGACGAAGAGGTAGGTGCGGGGGTAGATCATTTCAACGTGCAAAAGTTCGGTGCTCAGTACGCTTACACTCTAGATGGAGAAACTCTCGGTGAAGTTGAAAACGAAACTTTCTCAGCAGACTCTGTCCACATCACATTTCAAGGAATCCCATTCCATCCAGGAAATGCGCGCGGACGATTAGTCAACTCAATCAAGATCGCATCAGCATTTGTAGACAAGCTGCCCAAAGACGGAAATTCACCGGAAACCACGGAGAGGATGGAAGGATTCGTCCACCCGAACGCCATTGAGGGTGGAGTGGAAGATACAACTATCAAATTCATTGTCAGAGATTTCGATGACGACGGACTTAGGAAAAGGGAAGAAGCCCTAAGGGCTCTAGCAGAAGAGACTGTTCGAAAATATCCGAATTCAAACTTCACATTCAAAGTAGCAAAGTCCTATCGGAACATGAGACACGTTCTTGACAAGCATCCACAAGTCGTGGAGAAGGCGATGAAAGCCGTCAGAATGGCCGGATTGCAACCTAAACTTCACAGTATCCGTGGAGGGACAGACGGAGCAAGATTATGCTACATGGGACTGCCTACACCTAACCTAGCGACAGGCGGACATAACTTCCATTCAAGACTCGAATGGATCTCGACACAGGACATGAAAAAAGCAGTAGAAATAATCGTGAATTTAATCAGGCTCTGGTCAACAGTCACAGCATGACAAATATCAGGCTTCACTGTGTCGGATAGCGTTTCCATGCTGACACTGATTAGGACGGTTAAGGGCCTTACACATAACCGCGACGAGATCAGGATCAAGCAAGTAATCAATCTTCGATGCTTCTGCACAAGAGCGTTTTGAATCGAAACCAAGTTTCGTGTTAAAGTACGATTCCACGATTCTGTGTTGATGCATTATTGACTCAGCAACAGCAACGCCCTTACTCGTCAGTACGGGTGCCCTCCAGGGTTCCTTCGCTACGAGCCGTTTTTGTTCAAGCTTATCTAAGATTTCAATCGTTGTAGGTAATCTTACGTCGAACGTCTTGGCTAATGTCGATACTGAAGCGGAATCATTCGATTCGCTGAGACGATACATTGCTTGTAGGTATGCTACTTCAGACCTACTCAACTCAGGGAGCTTCAAATTACGAGATCCCTCACCAGTATCCAGAATTTGATTCTCATGCCTTTCAAATCACCCAGAATATGATCTCATCTTCTTTGTCACCATGGTGATGAGAAGTAATGCCAGTCCAACCAGTACAATAGTTCCGCCGGGCGCGGCGTGAGGCTGGATTATAGAAATGAGCATGCCCAAAATAACTGAAGACGATCCGAAGATGGGTGCTAGTAGTACAGTTTGCTTGAAGGATCGAGAGATCTGCATACTAGTTAGTGCTGGAAGTACGAGGAGTGCTGATATGAGCAGGATGCCCACTATGGGGATTGAGACGATAACGGTTATTCCGGCCAGCACCGCGAGCAGATAATCGAACCTCCAGGTTACTATCCCCGAAGCCCGGGCTTGAACCTCATCGAAGATCGTGTAAAGCAACTGTTTGTAGAATGTGAATAAGATCATCACTGTCACTACTAGAACGAACGCTGCGGCGTAGATCTGGCTCCACGTGACAAGTAAGATACTTCCAAAGAGTAATGCATCCAGGTTGAAACCGTAATTGAGTGTAATGCTCGTAACAAAAATCCCTGTGGCTAAGCCAAGCTCCAGAAAAACAGCCACTGCAGCGTCGCCACTGAACCTTGCAGAACGGATTGCCTTCGTAATCATGAGAGACCCAAGCACAACTATCGCGCCACCTATCAGGTATGGGTTGACACCTGACAAGGTAGGCACCAGCGCTCCAATGGCAAGTCCTATTGCAATTCCTCCGTAAGCTGTGTGTGCAAGGCCGTCTCCGATGAGGGATAACCTCTTGAGCACAATGTACACGCTGAGGATCGAACTTAGAATAGCCACGATTATTCCTATGATGAAGGCGCGCTGAATGAAACTCGCGTTGAGATATGTGAGGATCGGACTAAGGATGGTCTCCATGTTTGATCACCTCGACCGCGTAATTGTATGCTTTCGGTAGAATTGAGTCCGCGTCGAATCGCGCAGTGAGACCGTCGAAGTACAATCGGCGGTTTATGCAAATGATAGTTCGGGCGAGCTGTGTTACAACTCCTAGATCGTGAATCGAGAGAATCGTTGTAATGCCAAGATCTCTATTGAGTTGTTCCAGAACTCCGTAAAACTCTTTCTTTGCTTCCATATCGACTCCGCTAGTAGGCTCATCGAATATCAACATCTGAGGTTCCCCGACCAGAGCTTTGGCTGTGAAAACTCGTTGTGTTTGTCCTCCTGAGAGTTCGCCGATTCTCCTCTTCTTAAGATCGTCAATCTCAAGCCGCTCCAGCGCATCCTGGACTTTACGATGATCATCCTTCCGGAACCAGGGGGAATGCATAGAGTAAGGAACTCGACCCATCAGCACGGCTTCGTAGACTGTTGATGGAAAGTTGCTATCCTTCGAGTAGGGTATTTGGGGAACGTAACCTATTCTCTTCAGGTTCTTTGGGGAGATAGGTTCACCGAAGAGACGGACAGTTCCTGTGGTTGGCTTGATGATGCCGAGGATTACGTTGAGGAGTGTTGATTTTCCAGCCCCGTTAGGCCCTATGAGGCCGACGAAGTCGCCCTTGTGAATCTCTAGAGTTATATGTTCAAGCGCTTGAACGCCGCCAGGGTATACGACTCCGACGTCGTTGAGTTGAACTATTGATTCTTTTGAATCAGGGTTCATGGGTTCGCCCTCCATCAACACCCAACGTGTGTCAGGGCCAAGTTGAGCATGACGA
>Ga0187780_10000247_pt1 | contig 41386 bp, 38 predicted proteins | sample 1015_Q2_SP10_20__FD_132429 | JGI IMG/M metagenome (GOLD analysis project Ga0187780, IMG submission 132429) | Tropical peat soil microbial communities from peatlands in Department of Meta, Colombia - 1015_Q2_SP10_20_MG | ecosystem: Environmental > Terrestrial > Soil > Wetlands > Peat | place...
GATCGCGGTGGTGATTGCCGTGCCGCTGCTGATGTGGCTGCGGCGCTTCCGCTGGGAGCCGCGCGTCGTGGCAGCAATCTCGATCGCGGTGCTCGTGGTCGGGCTGACGCTGTTCGTAGACCGCGCCTTTCTCGGCGCCGCATGACAACGCATCGCTGAGCATGGTTCGGATGTCCCCGTGGAAGCTCTGCTGCGCCGCCTTGCTGTTGCTGGAGATGGCGGCGACGTGCACGGTAACCTGGGCGGCGGCCGCCGAGGTTTTCGAGCTGGAGCCCGAATACGTGTACGGGAAGGACAGAAAACCGCGGCTGGGCTACCGCAGACCGGAGGTGTTCGACCCGCTGAACGACCAGCTGTACCAGTCCGGGTATCGCGACTATCCGCCGATCGCTATCCCGCTCGAGTTGAAGCAAGTCGACGCCATGACCCGCATCGAGAAGATGGGGCACATCCTCGCCTGTGCGGATGCCTGGTTCTGGCCGTTCTCGCGCACCGCGCGCAAGCAGGAGCCGGCCGGCATCGACATCGAGATCCTGCAGGCGATCGCCAAGCGGCATGGCTGGGAGGTCAGCGTGAGCTGGGCCAACACAGGTACGCGATTTGGCCTCGGCCCGGCTTTCACCCGCACCATCGACAAAGGCATCTGCGACATCTTCCTCGGGCTCACCATCACTGGTGACGACGATCACGAGGTGAATCACCAGCTCGTGTTCACTCGGCCCTACCTCAGCACCGGATTCGTGCTGGTGACGCAGGGCGCTGCAAAGACGGCGCGGAGCCTCGATGACCTGCGGGCCCTGCATGTCAAGATCGGCGTGCCGGCCTACTCGCCGATGCAGGATTACGCCCAGGCCAACGGCCTCGAGTACGCGACGTTCTTCCAGAACTTCCGCGTGGTCGATGCGCTGCTGAGAGGAGAGATCGACGCCGCCATGCTGTGGTCCGGCGCGGTCTCGCAGGCCAGGCTGGAGCACCCCGAAGCCGAGTTCGCGGTGGTCAAGGGCTACGTGCCGGTGCCCGAGCTGCGCTGGAACAGCGCCTGGGCGGTCAAGGCGAAGGAGACCGAGCTGAAGCAGTTCATCGACGAGGCGTTCGGGCAGATGCTCCAAAGCGGAGAGATCAAGCGTATCGTCGAACGCTACGGCATGCCGTTCTATCCGCCAACACAATAGCGATCCGACATGAGAAGAGGCAAACCATGCAGCCGATGATCGAGAAACTGTGGCAGCTCACCCTCGTGTCCGGCGGGCTCCTGCCGCTGATGGCGGTGCTGCTGCTCACCACCTTGGCCGTGATCATCGAGCGCGCCTGGTTCTTTCACCGGGTGCTGCAATCGGGCCAGGCGATGGAGCACGATCTGCAGCTGGTGGAATACCAGAGCGTGGACAAGCTGGAACAGCTCGCGGCTCACTACGAGGGATCGCTGCAGCGCTCGATCATCTCCGCCGCCCTGGCCTCCCGCGGCGAGGACGCCGACACCATGGACCGCCATATCGAGGAGGCGATCATGTGGCAGCTGCCGCGGATCGACCGGCATGTCTGGGTGCTGGACACGGCGGTGACGCTGGCGCCGCTGATGGGGCTGCTCGGCACGATCATCGGCATGGTGCACGCGTTCGACGTGCTCGGGGTGTCGGCCACGGCGGGCGTGGGCACACGCATGGTGACCGGGGGCATCGCCGAGGCGCTGGTCGCCACCGGAGTGGGCCTGTTCATCGCCATCATCGCCGTGCTGTTCCTGAATCACTTCAACAAGCGGGTGCGTCTTGCTCTGCATCAGATGGACCTGCTCAAGGTGATGCTGATCAACCGCTTCTGGGGCGGCGGGTCATCGCATCAGGGCGTGCCTGTCAAGCAAGCGCACGCAGCCAAGCCGATCGCGATCAACCGCAGGGAGGCGTGAGTGACACGCCGCGCACGCTCGAGCTACTTCGAAGCCGATCGCCCTCGCGTCGAGGTCGTGCCGATGATCGACATCATGATGTTCCTGCTGGTGTTCTTCGTTGTCATCTCGGTGAAGATGATCGCCGGGACGGGCGTCGAGATGGATCTGCCCGGCGCGAGCACGCTGCGGGATCTGAAGCCCTCGACCATCACGGTCGGAGTGACCAAGGCAGGCGAGATCGTGCTGGACGGCAAGACCGTCACTCCGCAGGCGCTGCAGGACAGATTGACTGCGCTCAAGCGCGACCAGCCGGTCGAGGTGGTGCTGGCGGGTGACAAGGACGCATCGCTGCAGGTTTTGCTGAAGGTGATGGACAGCGTGCGCGCGGCGGGAATCACTACGGTGGGGATCGCGGCCAAGGCCGAGAAGCGCCGATGAGATTCGACGCCCGCATGCGATGACCGCGACGGGTCTCGCGCTCAGGGGACCGCTGTGGGCGCAGCCGCACCACCACGACAGCGAAGCGCTGCCGCTGTGGAAGGCAGCGCTCATCGCGCTGGCGGTCGAGCTTCTCGTTCCAATCCTCCTGTTCGGCGTCGACTGGTCCTTTCTGCGCGCACCCGAAGAGCCACCGGCCACGCCCGTAATGTCGGTGCGTCTGGAGCCGACGCCTGAGGCCGAGCCTCGGCCTCCGCCACCGCAGATCAAACCGAAGCCGCTTCCCGCGCCGAAGAGAATCAAGCGGCCCGCGATCCCGATCGAGCCGCCGAAACCGGTGCCGAACGAAGCGCCGTCGCGCATCGCGTTGCCGGAACGTCAACCAGAGCCGCAGCCGGTGCCGCGCAAAGAGGAGAAGGAACCGCAGCCAGCGCCAGAACCGCCGCCCCTGCCGTCAGTATTCCGCGACGTGAAGCCGGTAAAGAAGGTGAGGCCGGTCTATCCGCCCGAGGCGGAGGCTCAGCATATTCAGGGGCGAGTGAAGGTGAGACTCACCGTGGCCCTTGATGGAAGCGTCACGGACGTGCAGATCCTCGCGTCGGAACCGGCGGGCGTGTTCGAGGAAGCTGTCCTGACCGCGGTCCGCCAGTACAAATTCAAAAGGGACGGCACGACATATCAAGCCGACCAGGAGGTCGTGTTCAAGATCGACGATTGATGGCTCGCGATTCGTGATTGGCGTTTGGAAGTCGCTGATGCCCGCGAGCTCCGGTCTTACGAATCAGGAGTCACGGCGTCACAGCAGTCCCCGCTCGGCAAAAGACATGGCGCTCGAGCCGCCCACGATGAAGTGATCGAGCACCTTGACGTCGACCAGGGCCAGCGCCTGCTTGAGCGCTTGCGTCAGAACTTCGTCGGCGCGGCTGGGCTCGGCGAGTCCCGACGGATGGTTGTGAGCAAACACGACCGCCGCGGCGTTGCTCTTGAGCGCACGCTTCACGACTTCACGCGGGAAAACCGATGTCTGCGTCAGCGTTCCGCTGGACAGCTCCTCGACTGCGAGCACGCGGTTCTGAGCGTCGAGAAAGATACCCAGGAACGATTCCTTGTCCTGACTGCGCAGCGTGAGCCGTAGGAAATCGCGCACCGTCCTGGGTGAGTTCAGGTTCAGGCCCGGCTTGATCTGCTCTTGCAGCGCCCGGCGTGCGAGCTCGATGACAGCCTGCAGCTGAACGGCCTTGGCGTTGCCGAGCCCTTTGATCGCCAGCAGGCGGTCCAGGTCTGCGCTGAACAGGGACGAGAGGTTGCCGCACTCCTGCAGCAGCTCACGCCCGAGATCCACCGCGCTCTTGCCGCGCATGCCGGTGCGCAGCACGATGGCGAGCAGCTCCGCCGTACTGAGCGCCGCCGCGCCCCTCTCCCGCAGCTTCTCTCTCGGCCGCTCGCCCTCCGGCCAATCGTTGATCGCCATGTGCTCGCGCGCAGCCAGCAAAACCGTGTATTGGGTTTGCGGGTGTATATTACACGTCCCAGGTTGACTTTCCGGTGCTGTAAGAATGGCTTCGAAGTCCACGCGCCGCGTCCTGCTCGGAGTGACCGGCGGGATCGCGGCCTACAAAGCAGCTGAGCTGTGCCGTCTGCTCACGCAGGACGGCTCGGATGTACAGGTGGTCATGACGCCGGCCGCATGTCGCTTTATCACGGACACGACCATGCAGGCGCTGTCCGGCAAGGCCGTGCTCACCGATTTGTGGGATTCGCGGCCGGCGAGCGGCATGCCCCACATCGAGCTCACACGCGATCGCGACATCATCGTGGTCGCACCTGCCAGCGCGGACTTTCTCGCCAAGCTTGCGGCGGGGCTGGCAGACGACCTGCTCTCGACTCTGTGCCTCGCGCGCGAGTGTCCACTCCTCGTCGCGCCCGCGATGAACCGGCAGATGTGGGAAAGTCCTGCTACGCAGCGCAACTTGCGGGCGCTGGGCGGCGACGGCGTGCGCATTGCCGGACCCGCGAGCGGCGACCAGGCGTGCGGCGAGGTGGGCCCCGGTCGCATGCTCGAGGCCGAGGAAATCTACCGTGAAATCATTGCGGCTCTGCAGCCGGCTGTGCTCGCCGGAGTGCGCGTGCTGGTGACGGCTGGCCCGACTTTCGAGGCCATCGACGCCGTGCGCGGCATCACTAACCGCAGCTCGGGGCGCATGGGGTACGCGATCGCTCAAGCCGCGATCGATGCGGGGGCGGACGTGACATTGGTGTCGGGGCCTACTGCACTGTCCGCACCGGCGCGGGCGCGTCTCGTGCCGGTGGTGTCCGCGCAGGAGATGCTGGACGCGGTGAACGCCAACGTCGCCGACTGCGAGATCTTCGTGAGCGTCGCAGCGGTGGCGGACTATCGCGTCGCGAGACCCGCCTCGCACAAGATGAAGAAGAGCGACGAGACGCTCACGCTCGAGCTGGAACCGACAGTCGACATTCTTGCGAGCGTCGCCAAGCGCCCGGATCCTCCGTTCTGCGTGGGCTTCGCGGTGGAGAGCCAGGACCTGGAGCGCCTCGCCGAGGACAAGCGCCGGCGCAAGAAGCTGCCGCTGCTCGCAGCCAATCTGGCGCAGGACGCGATCGGCAGCGAGGAGAGCGAGCTGGTCCTGCTCGACGAGAGCGGGCAGCATCGGCTCGCGAGAGCGCCCAAGGCGGTGCAGGCACGCCGGCTGGTCGAGCACATCGCGCGCTTGTTTCGCAGCGGAGCGTCGGTCAAGCTCAAGGCCGTGCGGCGCTAGCGCCGCAGCAGCTCACGCCCAGCTGGGGCCTCCGTGCGCACGATCGACGTGAAGATCCTCGATGCGCGCCTCGCGCAGAGCATGCCGGCTTACGCTACCCCCGGCTCGGCCGGCCTGGATCTGCGTGCCTGCATCGAGCACGCGATCGAGGTGAAGCCTGGACAGACCGAGCTGGTGCCCACCGGAATGGCGGTGAACCTGGCCGACGCCGGCCTTGCGGGCGTGGTGCTGCCGCGGTCGGGATTGGGGCATAAGCACGGCATCGTGCTGGGAAACCTCGTCGGCCTGATCGACTCCGACTACCAGGGGCAGATCTTCGTTTCGCTGTGGAACCGTGGAAACGAGGTCTTCACGCTGACCCCCATGCAACGCATCGCCCAGCTCGTGTTTGTCCCCGTGGTGCAGGTACAGTTGAACCCGGTGGAAGCCTTCCCCGAGAGTGGACGCGGCACCGGCGGTTTCGGAAGCACCGGAAAGAGCTGAAGCCGCTGCCGCCGCGCGCTACGCGATAGACGCGCGGTGCGAGCGCTCATTACTCCTTGTGCGGGTCCGGGATCTCGCCCGCCGAGATCCGGCGGACCTCCTCCCAGCGCAGGAATGTGACCACGCTCAAGATCTCCTCCGCGGTCATGGTCGTCCCGAACGCACCCATCGTGCCGCCCAGAGAGCGGTTGCTGACGCCGCTGGCGATGGTCGCAAAGATCTCCGCATTGGTGTTGCCGGTGTAGCGGAACTTGCCACACGTCAGGCAGGGTCCCTTGCCGCCGTGACCGTCGCCGCCGTGGCAGAACGAGCATCGCTGCGCATACTTGGCCCTGCCATCCTCCACGACTTTCAGGTCGTTGGTTGGCACTTCGAGGTCCTTCTCGTTCGCTTTGTACTGGGCCGCTGCGCGCTGCACGACGCCCAGGCTCAAACCGATGACCACGACCAGCGCCAGCAGTAAGCCGCCCGCTGGATTGCCGAACCGCCTTGTTATGAGATGCGACATGGTCGTCCCCGGGTAAGTCCCGCGCTAGGAAATCGGCGGATAGAAAGGCACGCCGTAGCTCTCCAGGATCTGCTTCACTTTGCCGTCGCTCAGCAGCGTGCTGATGCCCTGGTTCACGAACTCGAGCAGGCTCTGGTCCTCCTTGCGCACCGCGAACCTGCTGTTGAAACGGTGCTCGGGCAGCGGGACGTAGCCATCCACCATGTGGAACTTCGCGTCGGGGAACTCCTGCTTCGCCACCGCGATGGCGGTCGCCCACACCATACTGGCGTCGACCTCGCCCTTTGCCATCCCTTCCATGATGCGCCGGTTCCCCAGATACAGCTCACGCGGGATGTTGTTGCTGAACATGTAGTCATCGATGGGGGTCGACATCGACACACCCACCTTGATGTGGTTGTCCTTCAATTCCTGCAGCGACTTCATGCTGTCGGCCTTGCCCTGCACCACCAGGACGTAGCCCAGGCTGATGTACGGGGTGGTGAACACCAGCTTGCCCGGCAGCGCATCGTCCTCACGGTTGTCGGACAGGCCAAGGAAGACGTCGCAACGCTTAGCGAAGATTGAGCTGCGGAAAGCCCTGCCGAGCCCGCCTCGCGTCCCGGTGTCGGCCCAGTAGATCTCGGCGCGCATGCCGCCCAGCTTCGCGATCTGCTGAAAGATTTCGATATCGAATCCCGGCGGCACCGCACTCTTGTCCGAGTACGGCCAATCGTACGGATCGGCGCACGCGGTGAGCACACCCTTGGCTTTGGCGCGCGCCAGGGTGTCTTTGATCTCGTCGGGGTCCTGCGCCTGCTGCGCCCGGCCAGAGCCGAGAACGAACAGGGCGGCCAAGCCGAACGCCCAAAAAACAGTCCTCCGGAACTTTTGCTCCTTCATAAACCCTCAATGTTCCCTTTCTGGTGCATGCTCCCTTTCGCTGCCCGATCTTCGCACAGACCGCGCTGCCATTGCCAGCGATTGCGAGCGGGAAAATGCTGAGGGAGGGCATCGCTGCCCTCCCCCGCGATCTCGCCACCGAGATTGTCGATGGCTAAGAGTTGTCGACAGCCTGCGTGATCAATCCAGCGCGAACACCATCAGACCGCCGCCCTTCTGGTGCGTCTTGAGAAAGTCTGCATAGTACAGGGGCCAGATCCCGCCGCCGCCCGCACCCCACACGATGGCAACGTATTGCTTACCGTTGGCGGTGTAGGTGGTGGGGTTGCCATGGATGCCGGAACCGACCTGGAAGGCCCACAGATCCGCGCCGGTTTCATCGTCCAGGGCGTGGAAGTAACCCTCCGGATCGCCGTAGAAAGCAAGACCGCCGCCGGTGGTCAGGATACCGCTCGTGGCGGGCCAGCTGAAGGCCCGGTCCCACACCAGCCTGCCCGTGGCCGCATCGAATGCCTTGATATGGCCTGCGCCAGCATTGAAGGTGATGACCTTGGCGCCCAGATACCACTCGCCGCGCTTCCACTCCATCTTCTTGGCCTGGAGGTCCATCGCGAAGTCGTATACCGGCACGTAGACCATCTTGGTGCGCTTGCTGTACGACATCGGGTGCCATTCCTTGCCACCGTCCAATGAAGGAGCGATGTCCTTGGTCACCTTGTCATACACCACATCCTTCTCCGGGTAGTTGTAGACCGGCTTGCAGTTGTTTCCGGTGTTGAGCGGCTTGGTCCAGTTCACGCGCTGCAGAGCGGATACCCACACGCACTTGTGCTCCTTGCCCGCCTTGCCGCTGCCCGTGGCGTCGCGATCGATGCCGTAGACGTGGCCATTGCGCGACCCGTGAAGCCACAGCTTCTTGCCGCCGACGTCGGCCAGGATGATCTCGTTCACGCCGTCGTAATCGTACGGATCATTGGGCGTGTAGTTGAAGTACGAGAGCATCTTGCCGGTGTCGGGATCGAGCACCAGGTTGCTGTTGGTGAACAGGTTGTCACCCAGGCGCACATGGCGGTCGAAGTCCGGACCGGGGTTGCCCACTGGCCAGAACAGGCGGTTGGTCTCCTGATCGTAGGAGCCGGTGATCCATGCCGAGCCGCCGCCGTACTTCCAGGATTCGCCCGCCCACGTGTCGTTGCCGGGCTCGCCGGGACCGGGAATGGTGTAGGTCTGCCACACCTGCTCGCCGGTATCGGCGTCGATCGCCTTGATCCAGCCGCGCACACCGTACTCGGCGCCGGCCGTGCCGAAGATTATCTTGCCGCGCAACGCCATCGGCATGATGGTGAAGGTCTCGGCGTAGGTGTAATCACCCATCTTCTTGTCCCACACCACCTTGCCGGTCTGATTGTCGAGCGCGACGATGTGAGCGTCGAGGGTCGCCAGGTAGACCTTGTTCCGGTACACGGCCACGCCGCGGTTCACGACGTCGCAGCACAGCTTCGGAAACACGTCGCCCGGCAGTTCGCGCTCGTACTTCCATTTCACCAAGCCGGTGACACCGTCAGCCGCAATCACGCGGTTGAAAGACGTCGTCACGTACACCGTACCGTTCACCACCACCGCCTGGCTGTCCTGACCCTCCAGCACCCCGAACGACAGGTTCCACACGGGGCGCAGGCGCTTCACGTTGTCCCGGTTCACCTCCCGCAGCGGGCTGTAGCGCGTCGTCTGATAATCGCGACCATAGAGCAGCCAGTTGTTGGCGTCCTTGTCGGCGTTGAGCAGCATGTCATCCGTCACGTAGTTCGGATACTGTTTGGATTCCAACGTATCCACGCCTTGTGCGGACGCATAACCTGCCGCACCCATTGCCGCGGCCGCAGCCAGGGACAACGCCGCTTTCTTGAGCGACAATTGCTTGACCATCGAGGTTACCTCCCAAAAGTGTTGCGCATCGCGTCTTGATTGACTGCGGACGCTTTGCGACGTTGCATTGTTGCGTGTTTGAAGCGGAGGAAAGACTGCCTCAAAGAGCGCGCTGCACCTTGCGTACAGCGCGTTCAAAATAGAGAAACCACTGGGGATTGTCAACACATGCTTAGACTCGCTTCACCTATCCGCGAAAGACGGCGCTATTGCATCGCACAACACCGGCCGCTTGCCTTGGGGAGCGCAGCTTGAGGCTGCTCGCCGCCGCGCTCGTCGTCGCCCTTGCGCTCCATACGCCTGGGCCGCTCCGCGCCGATCCCCTGCTCACGTATCCGCTGCGCGTCAAAGGGCATTCGATTCGGGCGGAGGTGGCCAACACCGACGAGAGTCGGCGCACCGGCCTCATGTACCGCGAGAGCCTGTCGGAGAATCAAGGCATGCTGTTCGTGTACGAGGAGCCGGGACGGCACGCGATGTGGATGAAGAACACGTTGATCCCGCTGTCGGTCGCCTTCATCGACCGCAGCGGGCGCATCATCAACATCGAGGACATGCGGCCGCAAACCGAGGACACCCACGCGGCGAAAGCGAGCGCGGCCTTCTCGCTCGAGATGAATCAGGGCTGGTTCGCGAAACGCGGGGTGAAACCGGGCGACCGCATCCAGGGCCTGGAACGCGTGCCGCCCTCGCAACAGTAAGCCGCGGGCCGGCCTCGTCAGCTTCCGAACAGCGCTGTGCGGAACACTCCTCCGCTGGCGATCATGAAGAACAGCATGGGCATCGACAGCATGGTGTTGGCGCGTGAGGCGAGGAACGCGACGCGGCGCGCTTTGCCCTTTTCCTCGTCGGAGGCCTGCACGAGGCCCAGGATCTTCTTCTGGTTAGGCCAGATCAACACCCAGACGTTGAACAGCATGATGGTGCCCAGCCAGGCGCCGACCCCGATCGGGACGTAGACCTTCTGCTGGAAGAAGAAAGCGTCGAGAAAGTGGCCGCCGAGTATCGAGGCGCCCGCCAGCCAGGTGACCACCGCCGCCCAACGGAAAAACAGCAGCGCCCGGGGCGCAACATGCCGGCTGATCCCCGCCGCCGAGTTGTCCGCTTGCGCGGCTTTGAGCGCGGCGACTTGCACGAAATTGAAGTAGTACAGCAGGCCGATCCACATCACGCCCGCCAGGATATGCAGCCAGCGTACGAGCCCGTAATGGATGAACGCTCCCCAGTCCATGGCTAGCTCCCCAGCGCAAGCTTGACGATCCAGTACAGGATCAACGTCAGCACCAGGCCGGATATGACCGTACCCCACAGCGAATCCAACGGGTTTTTCATGTTCTCCTCCAGGTTGGGGGGTGGACTTCGGCGAGTAGGATACTACGGTCGCGAATCGGAAGTAGCGACCACGCGGCACGCGATGCCGGTCGAATGACGCAAGGGGCGCCGCAGCAGCGGCCGCCGGTCAGGACGCCGCCTCGACGTGCAGCACGAGGGCGGTGGAATCGTTTCGGCCCATGTACGCAGCTTGATGGCGCTGGGCCTCCTTCACCAGTGTCTGCGCGGCGGCGTGCGGTGCCTGCTCCTCGCGCAGGACCCTGCCCATGCTCGCATCGCCGAGGACCTCCCACACGCCATCGGTCACGAGCAGAAATGCATCCCCCGCCTGCAATTCGCCTTCGGCGAAATCGACTACCAGATAGCTGTCCAGCCCGACAGCGCGGCGCAGCACGTGGCGCATGTCGCGCCGCTGCCAGCTGTGGTCGGCTGTGAGCTGCTGCAGCCGCCCGCGGCGCTGGCGATAGACGCGCGTATCGCCCACGTGCGCGAGGTGGTAGTGCCGGCCGCGGAGCACCAGCACGCTCACCGCTGCCACTACGGTATCGCGATCGGGGCGCCGGCCGTTCTGTGCCCACAGCCAATCATTGGCTGCGCGCAGTATGCGATCCAAGGACTGCCCGATGCTCCAGCGCGGTGGGGTAACGTAGTAGTCGGCTGCAAGGCTGCGCACGGCGATCTCCGCCGCAATCCGCGCCGAGCCGGAGCCGCTGACCCCATCGGCCAGAGCGACGAGCACCCCTCGGTCCACGCGGTCTTCGGGCGGAGCAACCACCGCATGAAAGTCTTCATTCGGCTTCCCCGCCGCGCCCAGGGTCGCGCAGCCTACGCGCAGGGCGAGCCCTTGCGCACCAGCCGCACCCGACAGGCATATCACCGCTGGCGCGTATAGCTGCACATCGGGTGTGGCCACGGCGGACTCCTCAGCGCGGCGCAACCTGCTGCGCACGATCGCGGTGCGGTCCACGGCCGGCCGGCCCGAGGCTCCCAGTCTCGACCGCGGCGATGGCCTTGGCCTGATTCATGTCTTCCGTGTAACCACTCACATAGAGACAGCAGGCGAGCTGATTCACCAGCGGATGGGGGATAGGGGCTCCACCGTCGAGCGCCTGCCGGGTCCAGGCAGCCGTCGCATGCGCATCCAGGCTCACGGGCAGTGCCGCGACGGCCTTGACCGGACCCGCTTCCTCCTCGAACAGCACGGTGCGCTCGCCGTGCTCGAACCACTCGATCCTGGGACGACGGCGAGGGTCGGCAAACGGCTCTCCCTCCGTGCTCCTCAAGAGCAGCGCGGATCCATCGGTGGCGGCGAAAAACGCCGCCAGCCGCATGAGCTGCTCATCGCTGGCCGCGCCGGACAGGCGCACACCGCATCCTTCAAACGGTTCGATCAACTTCGCCGCCGTATGCGCCGTGTTGCGCGTCCCCAGGCGATGACGCAGAGCGAGCATGCTGGCAAGCCCCGGACACAGAGCCGCGAGCGGAACGTAGATCAGCAGCTCTTCGTCCAGAGTTTTCTGTGCCTGCGCCAATGTGGCGCTCGGCATGATGCCCAGCTCGCGCAGCACGTACGCGCTGGCCACGCGGCCGCTTCCTTCCAGTGTGCCGTGGAAGAGAACCGGGACCCCGAGGCGGCGCAGCAACATCCCCAGCAGCGGCAGCATGTTGTGCTCGGTACGCGCCCCGCCATAGGCTGGAACGACGAGTGGGCGCAGGCGACCGGGCGGGGCACGCAGCGGATAAAGGCGCTCGGCAACCGCCCGGTGCACGCCGAGAAGCTCGGACGTCGACTCGCCTTTCATGTGCAGCGCAGTGAGGATGGCCCCGAGCTCGAGATCGGGCACTCCGCCATCCAGCATCGCCGCGAACAGCGCGTGCGCTTCCTCTTCGGCCAGATCAGCCGAACCTCGATAACCGCCCGCGACCTGTTTGACGATGTGGCTGAAATTCACCGCGCCCAGAGCGCCACCGATCGAGCGCCCCGCCTCCGTGCCGGTTGGCTGCGGTCAAGCTCGAATGGCTTGCCGCCACCAGCATTCAGCAACCGGTGTGCCACCAGCTTTGTGGCTGCGGATCAATCGTTTGCAAAAATACCAACCGTCCCGCCGGCGAGAAGTTGGTGCGTTGATCGAGGTGAGCGCGTTGTTTTGGTGCAAACGCAACACCAGGCGGTCGAATCCTTTCAAGCGGAAGCGCGTTCGGCTAACATGGAGTCGCTTTCGGGGTCCCACTCGCATGCGTGACGCGATCTCCTACGCGAACCCTGAGGCCCGGATGGGTCGGCCCGGGAAGGAGGTGTCTATGAAAAGCGCGTTTTGCCTGACCGCAACTGCCGCGATCCTCCTCTGTCTCGTTCCTGCGCAGGCTCAGACATTGCGCAGCGCTTCACCCGATGCTCGCTTCGACACGCTGCGGCCCGAAAGCGGCTTTCAGGACTGGCGTCGGCTCTCGCTCGAAGGCGGTGCGCGTCCGACCGACGCTGGCGCGGGCTACGCATATACGCTGCCGGGAGATCCTCTGGGCGCGAATTCTGCCGAGATGGTCGGCGGCTACTGGCGTCCGCTGTCGCAACGCCTGTCATCCCTGGTGGAAACGAGCGTCATTCCCGGTGCCGGCGGAACGGGCGAGCGCTCGGTGCTGGGCCAGCTCGCAACACAATTCGGCAAGGGCTGGGGCTTGCAAGCGGGCGTGCGGCGCAGCGATCTTGGGGTGCCATTGTCCGAACCGGCGAATGGCAGCGGCCTGGGGCTGTCCGCTCTGCCGCCGATGAGTGGCACATCGAGCATGGGCGCGGATCTCGGGATCGTCACCGTCGAGCGCTTCTGGGATCGCTATCGCGGGGCTTACACGCTGTCGTCGGGACGGGCGGACGGCGGAGCCACAGCCACCAGCCACCGCCTGCAGTTCAGCTACTTTTACTCGGCGCGCAGCTCCGTTGGCCTGTCGTATACCACGGGCCGCGTGTTCGATCCCGCGCTGCCGCTCAGCGGCTTGACCGGCATGACCCCGGTGGAGACCAGCAATTACGGCGTGATGGGCGAGCACTGGTTCACTCCGTCCTGGAGCATCAACTACAACGCTCTCCTCGAGGATCACGGCGTCGATGGGCTGAGACCGGAGATCCGGCTCGGCCTGCGGCTGAGGTTCTGACCCTGGCGCGCTTTCATCCTGCCTCCGCCAGCACCGACGCGCATTTGAGGTTGTGCGCCCCCCGCCCAGGACCAACCCGGGCCGCCCGGTGTCTTGTGCTGGGCCTATACTATGGGGCGACTCGCATCGCACAACCGCGCGCGGTGATCACCGCGTCGATCGGTGAGGGCCCGGCTGCAGCCGGGTCCGCATTGCGGACAAGGCTCACCTGGCCGGGATGACAGAAAACGATCCGATATTGCGGCCGCTGGCGCTCACTGGAAGCGAACCGGACGAGCGCGAGGTCGCGTATTCGGCTGATCCGTACGGCAACTGGACGCGGCTTGATCCCGCCTGGACCGAGTTGACTGGGCACACGGCCGAGAGCTCGCTCGCTCGCCCGATTGTCGACTTCATCCACCCGGAAGACCTCGAGCGCCATCTGGAAGCGTTCCAGTCGCTGCTGCGTGGCGAGATCTACTCGTCGCGCCATCCGGCGCGTCTGGTGCGCAGCGATGGCCTGTCCTGCTGGGTCGAGATCTTTGCCTATCCGACCCTGGACCCGCACGGCAAGATCGACGGCATCACCGGCACTCTGGTCGATGTCACCGATCGGCGCAAGGGCATGCGCGCGCTGCGCGAGAGCGAAGCGCGCTTGCGTGCGATCAGCGAGGCCTCGCCGCTCGGGTTATTTGTGATCGACGCAAGAGGCAACTGCATTTTCAGCAACGCCAACTTCCAGAAGCTCGCGGGGCTCGCGCCCGATCAGGTGATCGGACGCGGCTGGCGCATTGCGCTGCATCCGGAGGATTCCGACCGCGTGGTCGAAGCGTGGAACGCAGCGGGGCGCGCGCATGCGCCGTTCAACTCCGAGCATCGTTATCAGCACGCTGATGGCAGCGTCATCTGGAGCCGCCTGCACGCGGCGCCAATCCTGGACGGCAGCCACCTGCTCGGCTACGTGCAGGTGGTCGAGGACGTCACCACCGAGCGGCTGGCGGAGGCGGCGCTGCGCCGCAGCCGGGAGCGGTTGGAGCTGGCGCTGGAGGGCTCCGGCGACGCGCTGCTCGACTGGGACGTGCCAACGGGCGAGATCTACGTGAGCGAGCAGTGGGGCCGGATCATCGGCGGCCACGCCGCGCAAGCGGTCACTACGGTCGAGCAGCTGCGTGCCCTGGTGCATCCCGACGATCTCGACGCGCTCGATTCGGCGGTGGAAGAAACGCTGGGTGGGGCGCGTCCGTTCCTGCGTATCGAGTACCGCACCCGTACGCCGCTCGGGGGGTGGAAGTGGATCGAGACGCACGCGCGCGTGGTGGAGCGTGCGGAGGATGGCTCCGCGCTGCGCGTGACCGGGACCAGCTCCGACATCACCGACCGCAAGGACGTGGAACGCCGCCAGGCCGAGTTCGTGCAAACCGTGAGCCACGAGCTGCGCACGCCGCTCACCTCCATCCTGGGCGCGCTCGACGTCGTGCTGGACGAGCACGCTGCGGCCATCCCGGCAGAAGCCCGCAGATTCCTCGACAACGCCTATCGCAACGCCGCCCGCCTATCGGGCCTCGTCGACAGTATCCTGGACCTGGAGCGCGTCGAGAAGGGTCTGCACGATTTCCGCCATGCAGCGGTTGGCGTACGGGATTTTCTCGAGCGCGCGGTCGAGCTCAACAGCGCTTACGCGCTGAAATACGGCGTCAAGCTCGCACTCGACAGCACACCGCACGAGATCTACATGTGGGTGGACGCCGACCGCCTGCTGCAGGTCGTGACCAACCTGCTGTCAAACGCAGCCAAGTTCTCTCCCGCGGGAGAGTCGGTGGTCGTGGCGGCCGAGGCGAATGACAGCCACGTGCGCATCCTCGTGAAGGACAAGGGACCGGGTATCGCCCCCGAGTTTCGCAGCCGCATCTTTCAGCGCTTCGCGCAGGCTGACAGCCTGGACCAGCGGCGGCGCACCGGCAGCGGGCTGGGGCTTTCCATTTCCAAGGCTCTGATCGAACGCATGGCCGGTGAGATCGGCTTTGCCTCCGAGGCCGGCTCAGGCACCGTGTTCTTCGTCACCGTCCCGCGCAGTTCCGGCCTCGTCACACTTCAGCGCGAGCAGGCGACCGGCACGCGCTAGCTAGAACCTACACACGACTCAGGCGCGAGCGAGCTCTCTCAACACTGCGCACCAGGCCTGCGCCAGGTTGGTGCGGTCGTAGCCGCCACCTCCGAACGCCATCAAACGCCCGGCGGCGTACTCGCCGGCGAGATGGCACAGGCTGCGCGTCGCGAGCGCATGAACCTGCGGAGAGTAGCGCAGATGCGCGAGCGGATCCCCCTCGAGGCCGTCGGCACCGCACTGAAACAAGAGGAATTGAGGCTCGAAGCGGCGCAGGTGCGCCAGCACCCGCGGCCAGGCGGCGAAAAACGCGTCGTCACCGGCGCCCGGCGCGAGCGGGAGGTTGAGCTTGGTGCCCTTTGCCTTGCCGCGGCCGGTCTCGTTTGCCGCGCCGGTACCAGGATAAAGGTAAAGGCCATCCTCGTGGATGTCCGCGAAGATCAGATCCGCATCGTGCTCGTAGGCGTAGAACACGCCGTCGCCGTGATGCACGTCGATGTCGACGTAGGCGACGCGCTGGACGCCGTACTCGCTGCGCAACGTATCGATCACCACTCCCAGGTCGTTGAACACGCAAAATCCCGCGGCACCGTCTCGCCGCGCGTGGTGCAGGCCCCCGATAGGCTGAAAACTGCGGCTGTACTCGGCCGCCATGATTCGAGACAGCCCGTCCAAAGCGGATCCGACTACCGCGGAGGCGGCCTCGAACACGCCCGGGAACACCGGGGTGTCGCCGTTGTCGAGGAAATCGACTGCGCGCGCTTCGGCATGCTGCACGCGGTCGACGTAGTCGGCGGTGTGGAACCGCTCGATCTCGGCGCGAGCGGCGCGGCGCGGTGGCTCGATCGAAACCTCCTTGTCCAGCCCGCGGGCCATCGCCTCCTCCAGGAACGCACGCTGCCGGTCTTCACCGAGCGGGTGGCCGTCCGGGAACCCATAGCGTCCGAGCGCCTCTCCGCAGTACAGGCAGGTTCGCGGGCTCACCCTTTCTCCCAATGTGCGGTCCGACGCAACGGCGGCCACGGCGCCGACAGCTGCGGGCAGGAGCCGCAGGAAGCGGCGGCGCGATTCCGCATCGGGCACACCGCTAGCCAAGCGAAGCGCCGCAACTCCAGCACGACTGGAAGCTGCCCGGGTTTTCCTCGGCGCAGCTGGGGCAGCGCACATCCTCGGCGGTGACCGATCTGCGCTCGAAAGACTGAACGATGTCGCGCGCCCGGGAGAAATCACGATCCTGCGCCACCCACACCTCCGGCCATGCTTCGGTGAAGGGAAGCTGGCCCACGCCTCCTTGCGCATTCTCGTTGAACACCAACGCCTCGATCCCGGCTTGCGCGAGCAAGCCGCGCAAGAGATGCGCTTCGGGCAAGTTGGCCGCGCGGTACAGCTTCTTCACGGTGTGCTCACTCGGCGATCCTGTGCGCACATCTTAGCGCTCTCAATCGCGTCTGAACACTCGACGCGGCCGGCGCGGTTCGGAAGAAAAATGTCTCTAGAAGAGATCTAGCTGCGATCCGGCCCGCGGCCGGCGGAAACGCGACGTGTCGACGTCCGGCGAGCGCCGGGCTTGATTGAGACCGAGGCGCCTGCACGCATTCTCGAAGCGTTTGCTGAGGAGATCGGCGAGCAGCCCCGTGCCGCGCAGCCGCGTGCCGAAATTGGGATCGTTCTCCTTGCCTCCGCGCAGCTGACGAACGCGGCTCATGACGTGCGCCGCCTTCAACGGATAGTGATGCTCGAGCCACTCTTTGAAAAGGTCCTTCAGCTCCCAGGGCAGGCGCATGACGGTGTATGCCGCCATGCTCGCGCCCGCTTCCGCGGCTGCAGCGAGTACCGATTCCATCGCATCGTCGGTCAAGAAAGGAACGATCGGCGCCACCATGACCCCCGTCGGCACGCTTGCCTGCGCCAGCGCGCGGATTGCCTGCACCCGGCGGCGCGGCGCCGATGCGCGCGGCTCCATGCGCCGAGCCAGATCGTGATCCAGGGTTGTGACCGAGATGTAGACCTGTGCCAACCCTTTCGCCGCCATCGGCGCCAGAAGGTCGAGATCGCGCTCCACCAAGGCATTCTTGGTGATGATGGCGACGGGATGGTCGTGCTCGGCCAGCACCTCGAGCACCTGGCGCGTGATGCACCAGTCGCGCTCGGCTGGCTGGTACACGTCGGTGTTGGCTCCAAGCGTGATGTTCTCGCAGGTGTAGCCGGGCCGTGCTAGCTCTTCGCGCAACAACTGCGCCGCGTTGACCTTGGCGAACAGCCGTGTCTCGAAATCCAGGCCTGGCGACAGGCCCAGGTATGCGTGGCTGGGACGAGCGTAGCAGTAGACACAACCGTGCTCGCAGCCGCGATAGGTGTTGATGGATTTGGTGAACGGGAGGTCGGGCGACTCATTGTGGGTGATGATGCTCTTGGCCTGCTCGGGCGTCACCGACGTTCGAGGTCGGTCGTTTTCGTCCTCGGAGCGGATCTCCCAACCATCGTCGAAGGCCTCGCGTCGCAACGACTCGAAACGGCCTTCCGGATTGCTGGCGGCGCCGCGCCCTTTGTGCGCAGTCCCGTAGTCGCCGGTAACGGTCTTCAGCCCCATACTGCAAATTTATACAGTATCGGGCTGGCTGTCCAGACCGGGGCTGGCCCTCTAGCTTTTCAACCCCATCATCTTCATCGCGCCGCGGAACAGGGTGCTGCCGGGCGTGGCCAGACGGTCCAGAATAGTGAAGTGGTTGTCCTCGGGGCAGGCAAGGTCGTCTTTGACTACCGACTGCCATTGGTCCCGGAGAAGCTTGTTTTGATGATGGAAACCTTCCTGCTCCTTGCCCCCTACCGCCGTGTACACGGGCGCGTCGGTCGCGGGCGGGATCAACGCGGGGCTGACGCGATTGGCTTCGGCCGGCGTCAGGCGCACGTCCACGTTGACCGAGGGCGTGTGCATCACGGGGACTACGTCGTATACGCCGCTGACGGAAAGGCCACCGTGCACGACCTTGGCCGGCAAATCGGGAGCAAAGCGCGGCCACTGTGCGGCCAGGCACATCGCGGTGAGATGCCCGCCGGCTGAATGACCGGCAACGAACAGCTTACCGGCGGACGCGCCGAAGTTGCTGCCGTTGCGGTACAGCCAGGCGCAGGCCTGAAGCAGTTGCAGCACGATGTCCTGGACGTGAACAGCCGGAGCCAGGGCATAGTTGACCAGGGCCGTCGTGACGCCGCGCTCGACGAAGGGAACGGCAATGAATGATTGATCGCTCTTGTCCAACGCCCGCCAGTACCCGCCATGGATGAAGACGAACAGGGCTCGGCTCGGCCCCTTGGCGCGGAAGAGGTCCAACTTCTCCATTGGATGCGGGCCATAGGGCACGTCCAGGTATCCCGACAACGAAGTGCGCGCCTGGCTTGACTTGCGACGCCAGCGCTCGAAGTGCTCGGCATATCCGGGCACGGCGAGCCGCGGGTTGTAGGCGGATTCGTAGTAGGCGGCGTCCCTTTTCACGTGTGATGCGCTCCCAGATGTTCGAGGCGGCGGACGATGCCCGTGCGTCGCCTGCTCTAGCGCCGTGAGTTTAGAACCTATCTCAACATTCCGCACGTGATGCGGGGGGAATATCGAGATCGGTTCCAGCAGAGCGGCGCGCCGCGCAAACGCGCGGCTGCCGCAGGGAGTCGCTGTGGAAACGCCGCCGTGCAGGCGGCCAGCGCTAGGTGAAGAGTCAGCGCGCTACGGGCGCCGGCGGACGGACCTGCGCGAGGGAGAGCGCGCCGGGTGTTTCGAGCGCGGCGCGGGGGTCGGGACGGGAAGCGCCGATCGGCTGTTGGTGCGGCAGCGAGGGTCCCATGAGTCCGCCAAACACCTGGCTGGCGGGCTGGCCGTTCAGGAGGACCTGACCGCCGGCAAGCTCAGCCTCGAGCGTGAAGTTGGTTCCGTTGAGACGCAGAATACCGTTGTCGGTGAGGCTTTTCAGCTGCGCTTCGGTGAGCTTTTCCGAGAGCGCTTTAATGTTCTCTTCGTTCGGCTGGGCGCCTTGCTGCTGCAGCGCCACCTCGACCTGCGGGCGCGTCTTGCGCTGCAGCTGCGCGCGCAGCAGGCCGCTCGCGATGTCGACGTGGCCTTTGCCCTGCAGCCGGGCGAGCAGCTCCGGCGATGGACGGACGTCGGTCAGGTTTCTGCCGTCGAAAGTGATGGTTGCCTGCGCCGACACTGCGCCTGAAGGCGTTTCCACGCCGAGTTGCTTGAGACGCACCACCGGAGAGCCGCGCAGCAACTCTGCAAATAGATCCAGCATCTTGTCGGCGGCGACGTGATCCTGCGTGGGCGCGACTTGCTGGACACCACGCATTCCTTCGATGTAGCTGGTGAGGGCCTTCTTGCTGATCTGGTCGAGCTCCAGCTCGAGCACGGCGTTCGAGAAGCTGTTCGTTGTCTCGCCGGCCTTCGAGCTCCCCTCACCAACGCGCACCGCATAGCCCAGCGACACGTTGTCGCCGCTGCTGCGCTGATAGGCGGCCCATGACATGTCCTTCAACTCGAGCTGCTCACGCGCCCCCGAGAAGCGAAGCTCGGCCAGCGCCAGTTTGGTCTCGCCTTGCCAATCCGCCGTTTGGCCGCCCGAACCCCACTTGCTCTCGAACGTAAGCGTCTTCATGCCGCCAGCAGCCTCACCGCCTTCGACCTGCAAATGCGGAGCGGTGGCATGCATCGTCCATCGCCGATCAGCGCCTTCGAGCAGCGCACCCTGCAAACCACCCCAGCTCACCGTCGCCGCCGGGTCGTGCTGAGACGGCTTCTTGAAAGCCGGCGAAGTCACGGTCGTCTTTCCGCTGCCGTCGAAGCCGATCACGCTGTCGAAGCTGAGCGCGGGCTGCCCGTCGAAATAGTAGTCGAGCGCCGCTTTGACCGGGCCGCTCCATTCGGGCAGCGAGCGCACGCGCAACCATCCGGAGTTGGGATCTGGCCACTGCGAGATCTGCTGACGCAGATCGAGGAACAGGCCCGGCTGCGCCTTCAACGTGAAGCGGACCACGGCTTCGGAGGAGAGCCAGCCGCGGCTGTATCGCACGAGCGTCACGTTCAACGGCAGCTGCGGCAACTTCGACAGCTCGCTCACCTGCGCTCGTACCGCGCGCTCGTACTGGCTGCCGGCATACCACGGGATCGCGGCGGCAGCAGCGCCCAAGACGACAATCGGCACAGCAACGAAAACGGCTTTGTTCATCCTTCGCCTCTCGTATCGCGGCTTTACACCAGTGTCCGGGCACTCTGCGCGCAACGTCTTGTGTGCGTCGCGTCGCGCAGGCGTCCTGGCGAGCCTCAAGCGAGCTGGATCTGCACTATCCATGCCATTGCAGCGGCGCTCTGCACGCCTCCGCGAGACATGTCAAAACACATGCCGCAGCAGAGTGTTAGAGACTCTTCCGACTACGTGTCGAGACGGTCAAAAGCGCCTCTCCGGCAGCGAAGTGCTACCATGCGCCCCACAGCGCGCAGGGTCATCGTGCACGCGCATCGCCCAATCACGATTCGAGGAGAACCATGCTGGAACACTTCCCCGTCAGCCGATCCGACTTCGACGGCACTGTGCTCGTAACCGGCGCTGGCGGCTGTATCGGCAGCTGGGCGCTGGCGCTGCTCACACGCGCCGAAGTGTCGGTGGCGGCGTTCGACCTCACCCCCGATCAGCGGCGGCCGAAGCTGCTGATCTCCGACGCGCAGCTGTCCAAGATCCGCTGGCTGACCGGTGACATCGCCGATCCTGCGTCGGTGCTGCACGCGGCTCAGGCGAGCGGCGCGCGCGCCATCATTCATCTGGCTGCGTTGCAGGTGCCGTTCTGCAAAGCCGATCCTGTGGCGGGCGCGCGGGCGAACGTGGTGGGCACAGTCAACGTGTTCGAGGCAGCGCGAAATCTGGGCATCAAGCGTCTGGCCTATGCCAGCTCGATCGCCGCACACGGGGCTATGGAAGGCCCGCCGGGACGCGCCAGCACGTTGCCCACGCTCTACGGCGCGTACAAGCACTGCAACGAGCAGACCGCCAAGGTCTACTCTCAGGATTGGGCTGTGCACAGCGTGGGCCTGCGGCCCGGCGTGGTGTATGGCGTGGGACGTGATCAGGGCCTCACGTCCAAGACGACCGTCGCGATTCTCGCGGCAGCCGCAAGCAAGGAGTACACCGTGCCGTTCCGCGGCGCGATCTCGTGGCTGCACGCCGGCGAAGTGGCGAGCGCCTTCATTCGAGCCGTCGCCAGGGAACGCACCGGCTCGCACGTGTTCGATATCAACGGCGTGGCCACCACCGTCGAACGATCGCTCGAAGTGCTGGGCCGCGTCGCGCCGACGATGCGGGTGGCCTGCGCGGGCGCTGCCCTGCCCTTTCCCATGGATCTGTCGGACGAGCCGGTGCGCTCCCATCTCGGCGACTACGGATCGGTTCCGCTCGAGAGCGGAATCCGGGCAACCTATGAAGCGTTCCAGTCGCTCCTCGCGCGGGGACTGATCAGCCCCGAAGGTGTCGCCTGACTGGGAGAAAGATTCATGACGCGTGTGGCGCAGGTGGCTCGAGCCTTGGCGGCGGTTGTGGTTCTGGCTTTAAGCGCCTGCCAAACGGCGCCAACCGAGAAGCCTCCATCGACACCCGACATCACGGCGGCCGAAGTCGAGGCGCTGATACCCGAGTACACGAGCGCGCTCGAGTCGAACCCGAACGACTACGTGGCTTTCCTGAAGTCCTGGTTTCAGGCCGCGACGCCCGAGATCGATGCGGACGACATCGTGCGCTACGGGCTTGCCGCGCGCGACAAGACGGCGAAGCTCGCGGCGGAAAAGGTGATTGCCGGCACGCAGGCGTTCTGCAGCCGCAACGGCGGCCAGATCGAGAAGGCGCCGCCGGCGCTGGTGTGCATGGCTCCCGACCATCGGGCGATCGCGCGGCTGTCAGTGCAGGTATTCGATTCGTCGTCTGAGCAGCCCGGCGCGCTGCAGTTCACTGGCGAATCGGCCGCCTGGATAGCGCGCTTGAACGAAGCCCAGCTCGCGGATTACCGCCGTGTCGTCGACACGCTCTCGCGCAATGGCATCGGCGGCGGCGTGTTGCTCTCCTCCGGACAGAGCTTCGAGGTGGTGCGCTTCGGGCGGCTGTCGACGCCGGATTTCTACGCTCTGAAGACGCCTAATCACGGCTTGATCTTCCTGGAGGACGTGGTGAGCGTGAAATGGGCTCCTGACGCGATCACCATCGTTCAGCGCGGCGGCGAGCGCATCGAGGACAACGGCACGGGGCTTGCACCAGGCAACACCATCGTGCGCCTGCGGCCGACCGACGACGGTCAGCTCAAGGCCGAGCCTCTCACCCCGGCTCAGCCGTTTCGCTTCGTCACCATCGATTCCAAGAGCAGGCAGCCCCGCCAGGTGCGCGTGCGCGCCGACGCGCTGATCGTCGAGATCACCGTCTCCCGCAGCGCGCCGAAATACCGCGGCGGACCGATACAGGCGCGCTTTGACAAGAAGGAAGCCGACGCCTTCCGCCGCGCGCTGGTGGCCGACGCGCGCAAGACGGCGGCCAGCACCGGCAAGCAGAGCTATGCGCTTGATCTCGACAACTCGAAGCTGCGCGCAGACCTCGATCAGATCGGCCGCGTCGGCCCCTGCGCACGCACCCAGTCCGAGGACCGCTTGCGCAGCGGCGACATCGCCTACACGGAGTACCTGGCATGCACCGAGTACCGCCAGGAAGCGGAAGCCGTGATTTCGAACGGCGGTGAGCTCACGCCGGACCAGACGCCGCTGCTGTTTCTCGGCCGCTCCGCGCAGGCGCCGTGGTACGACTTCGGCGGTGTCCTGCGCTGACGCCTCGCGCTGCCGAGTCCCCCGATGAACGCGGTGCTGTTCAGCGACGTCGACATCCTCGACGGTACCGGTGCCCCGCCTTTCCCGGGACAGGTCCTGGTGAAGGGCGACCGGATTGCCGCCGTCACGCCCGCGAACGCCACGCTCAGAACGAATGATGTAGAAGTGGTGCAGGGTCGCGGCGCAATCCTGATGCCGGGCCTGATCGAGCCGCACGCGCACCTCTCCTTCACCGATATCCGCGTAGGCACCGATCTCGGCACCACGCCGCCCGAAGAGCACACGTTGCGCACCGCACGTTGCGCCCGCACGCTGCTCGAGCATGGCTTTACCAGCTGTGTGAGCGCGGCATCCGCCAAGCCGGGCCTGGACGCTGCAGTCCGATCCGCGGTCGAAGCCGGCGATCTCCCCGGTCCCAGGCTGCTGACGGCCAGCCCGGAGCTCACCGTCACCAGCGGCCTCGGGGACGCGCGGTTGGGCCACCTCTATCAGGAGTCGTTCGCGGTCGTTCGAGACGGACCCGACGGCTTTCGCCGCTATGCCCGTCAGATGATCCGCGAAGGTGCGGACACGCTCAAGATCAATGTCTCGGGCGATACGCTGCTGCCACGCGCACGCTCCGGTCAGACCGTAATGACAGAGGCTGAGGTGCACGCTGTGTGCGAAGTCGCTCGCTCGCACGGACGTCGCGTGGCCGCGCACGCGCGCAGCGCCGAGGCGGTGAAACTGTGCCTGCGCTGCGGCGTGCAGATCATCTACCACGCCAATCTGGTGGACGCCGAGGCCCGCGATCTGCTCGAAGCGCACAAGCAGCGGGTGTTCTTGGCGCCGACCATCGGATGGACGGTGATGGTGCTCGAACGCGGACCCGAATTCGGTCGCGCAACTGATCCGCAGGAGCGTGCCATCCTGCAGGACGAGCTGGCGGCCACCATCGACAACATGCGCGATCTCAAGCGACGGGGCGTGCGCGTGCTGCCGGGCGGAGACTACGGTTTCGCGTGGAATCCGAATGGCACCAATGCCCGCGACCTCGAGCACTTCGTGAAGCTGCTGGGTTTCACGCCCATGGAAGCGATCGTGGCGGCAACCCGCCTCGGCGGGGAAATCATGCTGCGCGGAGAAGAGCTGGGCCAGGTGCGCCCGGGTTTTCTCGCCGACCTGCTGCTGGTGGAAGGCAATCCGCTTGCCGACGTGAGCATCCTGCAGGACGAACGCCGCCTGCGGGTCGTGATGAAGAACGGAGTGCTGTACCGGCACCGGCATTCATGACTCCAGACCCGTCGCACGGGCGTTCGCCGCGCGGACCGGTCGTGGAGATGCGCGGCGCAAGCAAGACCTATCCTAACGGCGTACGGGCGCTGGACGCGATCGACCTACAGGTGCGCGACGGCGACTTCACCACGCTGCTTGGCCCGTCCGGCTGCGGGAAGAGCACGCTGCTGCGCATGATGGGCGGCTTGACCTCACCTACGGCGGGAAACGTAGCGCTGTGGCCCATGCGCGTCGCGCACGGGGAGCGAGGGCAGCGCCCGCATGCAGCACGCGTAATACGCAGCGACGGCGACAGCCCTACGCTCGCCTTCGTGTTCCAGCATCCCACGCTGATGCCATGGGCCAGCGTCGAGCGCAACGTTCGGTTACCGCTCGATCTCGCGCGCAACCAAGACGACGTTCCGGCGAAACTGGAAGCGGCATTGAGCCTGGTTGCGTTACGCGACTTCGCTCGGGTCTACCCGCGCGAGCTGTCGGGCGGAATGCAGATGCGCGTATCCATCGCCCGGGCGCTGATAACGGAGCCGCGCCTGCTGTTGATGGATGAGCCGTTCGGTGCTCTGGACGAGATCACCCGCAATCGCCTCGATCGAGACATCAGCGAGCTTTGGGCGCGACGCTCGCTCACCGTCGTGTTCGTCACGCACAGCATCTACGAAGCGGTGTTCCTGTCGACACGGGTGCTGGTCATGTCGGCGCGGCCGGGGCGCATCACCGGCGAGCTCGAGATCACGGAACCGCACCCGCGCACGGATGCATTCAGAACCTCGGAGCGCTTCGCGCGACTCTGCCAGCGGCTTTCCGCCATGCTCGCAGACGCGAGCGGAGACAGCGTCGAGACCCACGCGAGGCGTGGATGAGCCGACGTGCGGCGCGCTGGCTCGCGCCGGCTGCGGTAGGTGCGGGCGTCCTGCTGTCATGGCAGGGGCTCGTGACTGCCTTCGATGTGCCTTTCTATCTGGTGCCGGCTCCGTCCCTGGTTGCCAAAACCCTGGTGCAGGACGCCCCGCTGCTGTTCGACGCGCTGCTGGTGACACTGCACATCACCGCGCTCGCTCTGCTGCTGGCTGTCGTGCTCGGCGTCGCCGTCGCACTCGTCTTCGTGCAGAGCCGCATCATCGAGATGAGTCTGTTCCCCTATGCGGTCCTGCTGCAGGTGACGCCCATCGTCGCCATCGCGCCGCTCATCATCATCTGGGTCAAGAATCCGCTCGCGGCGCTGGTGGTATGCGCCACTATCGTGGCGATCTTCCCGATCATCTCCAACACCACCCTCGGGCTGCGCAGCGTGGATCCGGGCTTGGCGGACCTGTTCCGCCTGTACGGCGCTGGCCGCTGGCAGACGCTCGTGCGCCTGCGCGTCCCGAGCGCTTTGCCTTACTTCTTCGCCGGGCTTAGAGTATCGGGCGGGCTGGCTTTGATCGGCGCCGTCGTGGCCGAGTTCGTGGCCGGCACCGGAGGGACGTCCTCGGGCTTGGCTTACCAGATTCTGCAAGCCGGGCTTCAGCTCAATATTCCGCGTCTGTTCGCGGCGTTGCTGCTGATCACGCTGGCCGGGGTAGCGATCTTCGCGCTGGTGTCGCTGGCCGCTCATCTGGCGCTGCGCCGCTGGCACGAGAGCGAGCTCGTGCCCGAGCCCTGATTCGTTTCGCATAGTGCGAGGAAGCGTTCGCGAGAGTCGATAGATCTGGGAGGAATGGATGAGCGGGAACGGCGGCAGGCTATGGATGGCGGTCGCGGCGGGAGCGCTGGCGTTGGCGCCCGGGCTCGCGGCGGCGCAGCAGCCCACCAAGGTGATATTCACGACCAACTGGTACGCCGAGGCCGAGCACGGCGGCTTCTACCAGGCGCTGGCGGAGGGAATCTACGCGCGCAACGGGCTGGACGTCGAGGTCAAGATGGGCGGTCCGCAGATCAACGTCATGCAGCTGCTGCTCGCGGGGCAGGCCGACTTGATCATGGGCTACGACCTGCAGACCATCAAGGCGATCGAACAGGGCCTGCCGGTAGTGACGGTTGCGGCAACGTTCCAGAAGGACCCGGCAGTGCTCATCGCCCACCCGGGTGTCGCGCAGCTCACCGACCTGAAGAGCCGCACGGTGTTGATCGGGCAGGCGAGCGAAACCACGTTCTGGCCGTGGCTGAAGTCCAAGTACGGTTTCAGCGACGCACAGAAGCGGCCGTACGCGTTCAGCGTGCAGCAGTTCCTGGTCGATCAGAACGTGGCGCAGCAGGGCTATCTCACATCGGAACCCTACACCATCGAGAAGGGCGGCATCTCTCCCGTGGTCTTTCTGCTCGCCGACAGCGGCTATCCGCCGTACGCGGAGACCATCGTCGTCACGATGAAGACCCTCAAAGAAAAACCCGACATGATCCTGCGCTTCGTGCGTGCCTCGGCGGAGGGCTGGAAGAGTTACCTGAATGCACCGGCGCCCGGCAATGCGCTGATCCGCAAGGCCAACCCCGAGATGACCGAGGAGCTCCTGGCGTATGGCGTCGCCAAGATGAAGCAGTACGGGCTGGTGACCGGCGGCGACGCCGGCACGCTTGGCATCCTCACCATGACCGACACGCGCTGGAAGCAGACGTTCGATTTCATGGTCAGCGCAGGATTGACCAAGCCGGAGGTGGACTACCGCAAGGCCTATACGCTCCAGTTTGTAAAGCAGATCAAAGTCCTGCCTTGAACCGCCGGGGGTAAGAGCGCCCCGCGCGCCGCGCCTTGCTGCAGGCGATGGCGCACTGCAGCGCGAGCGCGGGACGGTCGAAGCGGCTTGTCGCGCTCCGCCGTGCTTTCTATACTCCTGTGAAGGCCGGAAACGAACAAGATATAGACAAAGAGGAGGAAGACCGATGGGCGGGATTGCGACCGATTCCATTCGGGCCGCTGCCCTGGTCGGGCATGCCGGCAGCGGCAAGACGCTGCTCACGGAAACTTTGCTGCACAAAGCGGGGGCGGTCACGGCTCCCGGCACGATCGAGCGCGGCACGACGGTCTGCGACTTCGATCCGCTCGAGAAGCAGCACCAGCACTCGCTGTACGCGACGCCGGTGTACTTCGAGCATAACGCGACGCGCATCCATCTGATCGACACCCCGGGCCTGCCGGACTTTCTCGGGCAGGCCATGAGCAGCCTGCAGGCGGTGGACACGGTGATTGCGGTCATCAACGCGCAGACCGGTATCGAGCTCACCACCTCGCGCATGATGAACTGGGCGGCGAAGCGCGAGCTGTGCCGCGTCATCGTGGTGAACAAGATCGACGCTCCCGATCTGGACCTGCCCGCCCTCGTGGGCCGAATCAGAGAGGTTTTCGGTAAGGAATGTCTTCCGATAAACCTGCCGGCGGGCGGCGGTTCGCGCGTGGTGGACTGCTTCTTCAATCCGGCGGGGGAATCGGATTTCTCCTCGGTCGCGGAAGCGCACAGCGCAATCATCGACCAGGTCGTGGAAGTCGACGAAGATCTGATGGCGGTGTATCTGGAAAAGGGCGAGGTGGGGCCCGACGAGCTGCACGCTCCGTTCGAGAAGGCGCTGCGCGAAGGGCACCTAGTGCCGATCTGCTTCACCTCGGCGCGCACCGGCGCAGGCGTAGCGGAGCTGCTGGACATCTGCGTGAAGCTGCTGCCCAATCCACGCGAAGGCAACCCGAGGGCATTTCTCAAAGGCGAAGGCCAGCAGGCAGCTCAATTCCACGCTGCTCCCGACCCCGCGCAGCACGTGATCGCCCACGTGTTCAAGGTGAGCGTTGATCCTTTCGTGGGCAAGCTGGGCGTTTTCAAGGTGCACCAAGGGACGGTCAAGCGCGACCAGCAGCTGTTCGTGGGCGAGTCGCGCAAGCCGTTCAAGGTAAGTCAGCTCTACCTCCTGCGTGGCAAGGAACACATCCCGACCGATGCCTGTGCACCGGGCGACATCGCCGCGCTGGCCAAGGTCGAGGAGATCGCCTTCGACAGCGTGCTGCACGACTCGCACGACGAGGACCACATCCACATCCAGCCGCTCGAGCTGCCCGCGCCCATCTATGGCGTCGCGATCGAAGCGACCAAGCGCGGCGACGAGCAGCGTCTGTGGGAGATCCTGCAGAAGCTCGCCTCGGAGGATCCCTGCCTGCAGGTCGAGCGCATCGCGGTCACGAACGAAACCGTGGTGCGTGGGCTAGGCGAGCAGCAGGTGCGCTGCATGCTCGAGCGCATGGGCAATCAATACAAGCTCGAGGTGACCACGCATCCGCCGCGCATCGCCTACCGCGAAACCATCACCGCCCCAGCGGAAGGGCACAGCCGGCACAAGAAGCAGACCGGCGGCGCTGGCCAGTTCGGTGAAGTCTTCCTGCGGATCGAGCCGACCGCGCGCGGCAGCGGATTCCAGTTCCTGGACGAAGTGCGCGGCGGCGCCATCCCCGGACAATTCATCCCTGCGGTCGAGAAAGGTGTGCTGCAGGTGCTCGAGCACGGAGCCATTGCGGGCTATCCGCTGCACGACGTCAAGGTGGTGGTGTACGACGGCAAGAGCCACCCGGTGGATTCCAAAGAAGTCGCCTTCGTGGCGGCCGGCCGCAAGGCTTTTCTCGATGCCATCAACAAGGCACGGCCCATCGTCCTCGAGCCGATCGTCAACATCCAGGTGAGCGTGCCGGAGAACTGCATCGGCGACATCACGGGCGATCTGTCATCTAAGCGCGGCCAGGTGAGCGGGACCCAGCCGCTTGGCGGGGGGCTGGTCAACATCGCGGGGCAGGTACCGTTGTCCGAGCTGAACGGCTACCAGTCGCGGCTCAAGTCGCTCACCGGAGGGCAGGGCTCGTTCAGCATGGAGCTGTCGCATTACGAGGCGGTGCCCCCACCGATCCAGCAGCAGCTCGTATCGCAGCACAAGGTGCACCCCGAAGAGTAGTCCGCAGTTTCGATTTGCCACGCCACGGAGCCGTGAGACCAATCACCGCATTCCTTTTGGCTCTGCTCTGGTCGGTAGCGGCGAGCGCGGTTCCGGAGCTGGATCAACCCGCTCCCGCGCTCAGGGGGACGCTGCTCTCCGGAGCCGCGTTCGATCTGGAGCAGATGCGCGGCAAAGTGGTGCTGGTGAACTTCTACTCGAGCTACTGCAAATTCTGCGCATACGAGATCGGCAACCTCGAAGCGTTCTACGAGGCGCACCGCGCACAAGGCTTCGAGGTGATCGCGCTCGGCGTCGACGAAGCGTCTGACCGGGAACGGGTGGCGCGGATGCTCGACATCTACGGCCTCCCGGGCGCGATGGTGGACGAGCTGCAGGCCAACGGTTTTGGCCGCCGCTACCCCACTCCGACTGCATTCATCGTCGACCGCGCAGGCGTATTACGCTACAAGCAGTGGGGCGCGAAATCGCCCACCTTCTACAGCGAGATGGTGCTGCCGCTGCTGCGGGAGCGCTGACGCCCGCTGCTCGTGTCACGCACGAGGCTGAGCGGCCAGCAGCGAAGCCGCGATACTCTCCCATTCCTCGTCGAGCGACGCGCTGCATACCGCCGCCTTGGCGCGTCGGTACCAGTAGCCGGCGTTGGCCAGGTCGCCCTCCTTGCGATGCAGGTAGGCGTGCACCCGGGCGGCGTTGGCGCCCTCTTCGTCCTGCACGATCTCGTGCGCGCGCTTCCAATCGCCCTTCGCGTCGTGCCACAGCGCGCGCAGCAGGCTGTTCACTTCGCTCGGCGGTGTGGCACGGGCGAGCGATTCACGAAATTGCGCGAGCTCCATCGTTGCCTGACTCCTCACGTCGACACGTCGAACAATAGGCGAAAAAAGCACCCCAGTCGATCATGTTTTTTTGCCCTCACCGGGACGCCGCGTGCCCCTTCGCGCCGACGAGAGGCCATGCCGGTCTTCATCTTTGGTACTCTGTGAGTTAGTTCTCTATCGACGAGGCAGCCATGGCCGAAAGACAGGAGCAGCGCTTGCCGGAGCCCAAGATGGATCCGGCGGCGCTTTACCGAGAGGAAGTCATCACGGACCGCAAGGTCGGCACCATCCGGGTGCTCTACCCCCTGCGAATAGACGGATCACCCGATCCGGGGCGTAAGGCGGTATACGTGGGCGAGGCGCAGATCTACACCACCATGGGCGCATTGCCGCTGAGCTTCGAGATCGAGGCCGGCACCCTTGCGGAGGCGGTAGCCAAGTATGCGCCGGCTGCCAAACTGGCGGTGGAGCAGGCGGTCCGCGAGCTGGAAGACATGCGCCGGCAGGCCGCGTCCTCGATTGTGATCCCGAAAGGCGGCTTGCCGCCCGGCGGGAACTTGGGCGGCGGCGGCAAGATTCAGCTGCCCTGAGCGGGGCCGGTCGCGCCGGGGCGCACTCCCGTCGCGCCGAGACTATGCCTGGCGCCGGACGGACGCTTCCGTGCGCAAGGGCTCCGCGTCTGAGCCGGCGTTTGGCACTTCGGCCACCGGATCGGCGGCTAAGTCCTTCACAGTCACGGTTCCCATTGCCGCGCTCAAAGCCTGATCCATCCGCGTGAGCACGCGGTCGACGGCGGCCGAGACGGGAAGCGCAGCCGGGTTGAGAAACCGGTCTTCGCCGGCGGAGCGCACGATATCCAGCAACTGCCGAACCGTGATGGCCCCCAGATCACGGGCCGGCAGATAGGCAGGTGGATCGTCGTTGGTTCGCACCAGCAGCTGCCCTTGCTCCAGAGCATCGAGGACGATGTCGACGGTGTGCATCGGCACTGCCATGCGTTGCGTCAATTGGCGCATGGTCCACGCTGGGCGTCCCGCGAGGTAATGGCTGCCGATGAGACTCATGATCGCGAGAGCCAGGCGTTCGCGCATGCGATTGCTCAAACGCGGCTCGCCGCCTTCTGCAACGACATATTCGGGGTGCTGCCGGTAGAAGGCGACGCTCGCGCCGAACAGCAGAATGACCCAGCTGAGGTAGAGCCAGATCAAGAACAGGATCAGGATCGCGAAACCGGAGTAGATCGCCGAATACTTCGTCGAAGCTGCCACGAACAACGCGAAGGCCATCCCCGCGGACTGCCACAGGACGCCCCCGACGATTCCTCCGACCAAGGCCGGCCCGAAGCGCACTCTGGTGTTGGGAACGAATACGTAGATGAAGGTGAACGCGGCGATGACAAGCACATACGGCATGAGCTGGCCGACGCTCTCGGCCAGCTGGCCCACAGGCTCGATCGCGAGCGCGTCGCGCACGACGGTGTAGCTCATGGCGGAAGCGGTGATGCCGATCGCCGCAAATATCAGGATCGGGCCCACGAGCAGCACGCTCAGGTAGCGGCTGAAGCGCTCGCTGAGACTGCGCTGCTGGGAGATGTGCCAGATGTGGTTGAACGACTCCTCGAGTTTCTGCACCAGCGAGACCGACGTATACAGCAGCAGCGCCAGCCCGACCGAGCCAAGTACGCCCACATTCATGTTCTGGATGAATTCGACGATCTGACGGCTGATCTCCTGGCCCTGCGCACCGAGCGGGGCGAGGAACCTCTGCAGCATCGGCTCGGCCTGGTTGTGCACACCGAAAGCCTTGAGGACAGAGAAGCTCAACGCGAGCAACGGGACGATGGACAACAGCGTGGTGTAGACGAGGCTCATGGCGCGCAGCGTCAGCTGCCCCTGCACGACATCGCGCGCGAGCACAACCGCGAGGCGGACCAGGTGCAGGAGACGACGCATCCAGATCGGCGCCGTCGCGGGAGGATTGCGCCAGATCGCCTGCTCGCACCTGGCCAGAAGATGTCCGGGTTCCCAGCCCACGATTGCAACCCTCCGGGTGGATCAATGGCCGCCTGAACCGCGGCCCATGGCACCGTCCGCCCCCGCGTCCCAACGCGGAATGGAGCGCGGCTGAAACGCACTCCTGGACAATGCGGGAAGATTGTAAAGTGCCAGGCTCAACCAGGAAAGGTTCTGGCAAGAGCCGAAGGGTGAACAGCGCCGCTTGGATCGCAGCACGCTTCAGCTCGTTGCCGCTGGCGCCGGCCATTCGCGCCAGGCCTTCAGCAAAGGAAAGTACAGCGCCAACCGCGTCGGGCGCGACTCCATGCGTGCGAGCAGCGCCGCGTAACGCTCGAGCTGCGCGCGATAGCGGTCGCGCTCGCGATCGAGAAACGCGTCGAGATCGGTGCCCTCATGGGTGCCCGTCTTGTAGTCCACAATCCAGCGCACCCCGTGCGCATCGATGAAGGTTCGATCCAGGGCAACGTTGACGAACGCTCCCTCCAGCTCGCCGCTCAGCCGATATTCGGAGCGCGCATCGCCATGCTCGCGGCTCAGCAGCCAGCGGCCGCGAGCGTCGCCGAGCACGCCGCGCAGCGCCTGCCTCACACGGCCCAGCGCCGCGCGAAGTTCGCCCGCTGGCACGCCCTGCTGCTTCAAGGCCACCTGCAGGACACTATCCATGGCATCCAACTTCGATCCATCCCATGCGTCGGGTCCGTCCTCCGCCATCCGATGCAGGAACAGGTGAACGACGCTGCCAACGTGACGCGCGACCTCGCTCGCCCACGAAAACTCAACCTCCAGTTCGCGCATCTGCTCCTCGCGTGGTGCCGCCCGCCATTCCACGGACGAGGGTAGCGGCGGCGGCGTCCAGTGCAGCGCGAGACGGCGTAGCGGATAGTTCGCAGGATCCGGCGCCGCGACCGCGTCCGATCTCGCCGCCGAGTCAACGCTGCTCAGCGCGGCTCGCTCCAAATCCGCCTGCAGCGCCGGCCAGAGCTTGCCCAGCAACGCGCCGCTCGAGGGTTTTCGCACCACCGTGCCGCCTGCCTTGTGCTCAAGCTCGAGCTGTGCCACGAGATGCAGTCGGCGACAGGCGCGGGTGGCCGCGACGTATAGCAGCCGGCCGACTTCATACTCCTGACACTGTTCCACCAGATGGGTCACGCTGGCATAGATTGGATCGCCCTCGTCGCCGCGCGCGCCGATAGCGGCGAGCAGCAGGTCGCTGCGTCCGTGCGCCCGTGGCCGCTCGATCCAACGCAGGAGCTCAGGATCATCGGGGCGTGCGGCGGCGCCCAGGCCGGGCAAGATTACCGTGTCGAACTCCAACCCCTTCGCCTTGTGAATCGTCATGACCTGCAGCGTCTGCGGCGCTCGTGTGTCGGGTAACGCGTACAGCTTCGCGAGCTCTTGCTCCAGCGTCGCCAGGTCCTCCAGCTCTCCGCCTTGTTCCAGTCTCTCCAGCAGATCCAGGTAGGCCTGAACGTCGTCCAGATCGCCGCGTTCCTCTACGCACGCGGGTCCGCTCAGGCGCAGCCACGCGCTTTCCACCCGACTGCGCAACGACCCACGCACCCGAAGCGTGAGCGGCGGTGCGAGCGCGTCGACCAGGCGCGCGAGTCGCGCCTGCCCGTCCGCGCCAAGGCGCGTGCGCGTCGCAGCGTCGGTCATGCGTACCCACAGCACATCATCGCGTGCCTGACCTCCCGCCAGCGCCTCGAGATCGCGCAAGGCGAGCCCACACCAGGGCGCGCGCAACAACGACAACCACGCGGCTCGGTCGGCAAGCTGCAGCAGGGCGCGCGTGAGAGCGTGCAGATCCTGGATCGCAGGTCGATGCGACAGCGGTTCGATGTCGACAGCGCGGAAGCGAAGACCAGCGCTCTTCAGCGCAGGGACGATGCTGTTGAGATGCGAGCGGCTGCGCACCAGAACCGCAATTTTCTGCTGCGGGTCTTCCGTCATCGCCGCGCGCACCAGCTCCAGCACGCGCCGGGCCTCCGCGTTGCCCCCTCCGGTGACCCCATGCAAAGACACCGCCTCTGCGGCGAGCGCGGGGCGGGTAGGGATCGAGGCCGAAAAAGGGATGGCGCCACCAGCGACTGGGTCTTCGCGTGCGGGCAAAACCTGCGGAAACACCCGGTTCACCCATTCGACCAGGCCCGACTGCGAGCGGAAGTTGCGCGTGAGCGCGAGCGGCTCGAGGCGGACGTTGCCGATGCCTTCGCGACTCGCGTGCAGGAACAGGCCCACCTCGGCTTCGCGGAACCGATAGATGGACTGCATCGGATCGCCGACTGCGAACAGAGTGCGCCCATCGTCTGGCTGCCACCCGGCAGTCAATCGCAGCAGCAACTCGTACTGGGTGAGCGAGGTATCTTGAAATTCGTCGATCAGCAGGTGCCGCACGTGGTGATCGAGCGCCAGAGTGAGGTCGGTGGGCTCGTCCGGCTCGCCCAGCGCCTGGTTGGCCGCCAGCAGGACCTGCACGAAGTCCGCAGTGCCATGCACTCGGAACACCAGTTCGAGCTGCGCCACAGCAACAGGCAGCAGCGCGCGGAGAGCATCGATCAAGCGCCACTGCTCCTCCGTGTACTCGGGTTGCGCGAGACGCCGCACCTCCGCCAACGCCACCACGAATTCCGGCGCTGCTTCCACGCGCTGAAGCAAAGCGCCGATGCGCTGAAGCGCGCCGGCGCGGCGCTCCTTCTCAGCGGGAACGAGCCCGCGCTCGCTCGCAGGGGGAAACCCAATCCGGTTGTCGGGGCGCTGGCGGACTCGGTCTTTGGAAAGAAGGAGGTGCGCGATCCCCTGCCAGGCCGCCAGCTGGCTTTCGTCGGCGTCGGGCAACGCAGTCGGCTGGCCCGCCGAAAGGATCGGTGACCGACTCCCTGCCGCAGAGAGATTGGTCGCGGCGTAGCGAAGACAGAACAGCAGATCGGCGACGAACTCTGGAGGGAGCGCCGTGCGCGCCGTATGCAGGCGGTCGCGCACCAATCGGACAAGCGCTCTTGTCAGGCCTTGCCTGTCGAGACTGTGCCGGTGCCGGAGCCACTGGTCGCGGCGTCCGAGCAAGCGGGCCAGCAACGCCTCCGCGCGCGCCGTGTCGTTGTTCAGATGATGCAACAGCCCAGCCACCGGCTGAGACCATCTGGGTGTTTCGAGCTGGGCGAGGGTCTCGCGTGCGGCTTCGAGATAAAGCGCTTGGGCGTCTTCCTCGAGCTTCGGCACGCCGCCTAGCCTCGAGAGCAAAGGCATCTGGCCGGCGAGCCAGACACACAGGGCGTCGATGGTCTGGATGCGCAGGCGCGCCGGGTTGTCGGCCAGCCCCCATTCGCGTGCCGCATCTGCCGCCAGTACTGCACGCGCCAACTCTGCAGTGGTGCGATCCACCGCGGATTCACCCTCGACGCCCGCACCCGCGCGCGCCAGCGCGCGCAGCACCCGGGAGCGCATTTCCCCAGCGGCCTTGCGCGTGAAGGTGATGGCGACAACTTCCTCCGGCCACGCCACGTGCGCGAGCAGCGCGAGGTAGCGCTGTGTCAGCAGCTCGGTCTTGCCGGAACCTGCCGGTGCCTGAACGATGAAGGAGCGGCGCAGGTCTAGTGCCTGCACGCGCGCCTCCTGGTCCGCAAGGTCGACCTCAGCGCTCATCGGCCCTCTCTTCGTAGCGCCCTGGCGACGCGCGGTTTGCCAGCTCATCAACGCGGCACAAGGTGGAAAGATCGCAGCGACTGCAAGCCAGCGGACGCTTCTTTGGATCGACCGCAGCCGCACCCGATCTGAATGCCTCCGCCAACTGCTCCAACGCGATTCGCCACGCCGCCAGCAGCGCCGGCCAAGTCTCGAGCCGCTGCGCGTAGTCGCTCTGCGCCAGCGGTTTCACGCCCTCGGGCCCACCAACTTGCGCCGCCAGCCCCAACAGAGCGCAGTCACCACGGCGCACTTGCGCGAACGCCACCGCCCCCGGAGCGTCAGGCCGTGTCACGCTGTAAAGCGGCAACTGTGGCTCCTCGGGCCGTTCGCCCATCCAGGTGCTCACTGCACTGTCGCCCGTCTTGTAGTCGACGAGAAGCTCGCCGCCTCGTTCGAGCCGGTCTACGCGGTCGAGGCGCAGCTGCAGGACGAGGCCACCGATCGTCACGGTGGCCGCCTGCTCGGTCGCGACGACCTCGAACGAATCGCGCTGACGCTCGACTTGCAGCCACTCGTGCAACAGCGCGACCAGCCGCTCGCGCTCCAGCTCGAGGAAACGGCTCCGAAGGCTAGAGGCTCGCTTCGCGCGCAATCGCGCGAACGCGGTGTCGACCGAACGGCCGACGACAGCTGCAATCTGTTCGTTCGACATCGCGTGCAGCATCTCAAGCGTATGAAGCTCGGACCACAACGCGGCCATCGCGCCGTGCAGCAAGCTGCCTCGCTCGCGTGCATCGAGCCCTTCGTGTGGTGTCTCGAGCGAAACTGCGGTGAGGCGATGAACCGCGAATGCGCGAAACGGGCAGGCAGCCTGATCCTGGATGACGCGTGCGCCGCCCTTTACCGCTGCGCCTTCGGGCAGCGCGTTTGCTTGCCAGTCGGCGACGCGCTCCACGTCCGCAGCAGCATGCGTGTCCCCCCGCCAGTCGGGCGGGAGCGCAACACCGAGGCGCGCGAGCGTCGTTTCGGGGAGACCGGCGAGCAATGGACTGGCGGTCAACGTCACCTCGCCGTCGGCGTCGTGGAAACTGAACACGACCTCGGCCGCAGCTCGCCGCCAGCTAGTCTGCGCGCGGCGGGCGAACGCGAGCTCCCACTCTGCGGAGGATGCGGGCAGTCCGCGGCTGCGTTGCAGCTCGATCGGGAGAAGCGGGTTGGGGCGTGGCGAGCGCGGCCAGGCGCCGTCCACTAGTCCAAGCACCATGAGGTGGTCGAACGAAAGGTGAGCGGATTCGAGGGTGCCCAATACCTGAATCGGGACCTCGGGCGTTTCGGGCTGAAACAGCTCTTCGGCAGCCAAGCGGTGCAGGGCGCTCACGGCTGCTGTGAGCGTCATGGGCGCAAGGACCAAATCGAGCTCCGCGAGGGCAGCTACCAGCTCCCTCCACTTCTGCATGCTCTGGTATTCCTCGCTGTTCAGTTCGCGCTCGCCCGGCCATTCCATAGCCGACAGGAGCGATTGCAGCGCAGGCCCCCACGCGCTTGCGGGCTGGGACAAGCTAGCGAGCTCGCGCACGCGGTCGCGCAGCGTGCTCAGTCGGCGCGACAACAGGGAGCAGGTGCCCGTCTGCGATTCGCCGCCGGCGTGGTAGATCAGGCTGTCGAGCGCGACGCGCGAGTCCCCTGCTCGGCGCAACCGCGCGTCGAGCTGAGCGCGCGCTGCGCGCTCGCTCTCGGCACCGCCGACGAAGGGCGAGCGCAGCAGTAAGCCGATGCGATGAATCGAGAGGGATACGCACGCGAGCTCCAGGATCAGCAATGCAGCGTGCACCAACGGCCAATCGGACAGCGGAACGCCAAGAGACACGTTCCACGGGCGCACCGTAGTGCGGCCAGGATGCAGCAGGACATCGGGCAGCAGGACTTCGTCGAAGATCCGCGTCACGGCAGGCCGCATTCGCGTGAGTTCCGGCACGACGACGCCTACTCGAGCACGGGGGTCGGCGCTGATGCGGGTGCGCGCCCAGGCTGCGGCTGCGCGGATCTCGTCGGCCGGGACTGCGTGGCGCAAGACCGTCACCGTCGCTTCATTTTCCAAGTCGGTGAGCAACTCAACCGAGGCACCCCGGGAGCGCAAGGCGCCCAGCAGGGTCTCGTGCTGCGGGGTGAGAGCATCGAAGCCGAACACAATCACGCGCTCGGGCAGCGGGAGCGAACCCGTTCGGGCAAGATCGCTCAACAGGTCCGGCAACCGCGCACTATCGATGAAAGGCCCCCGCGAGCACGCCGCGTCGTAGGCCTGCGCCCAGCGCAGGAAAGCCCGCGTCTCTTCGGTGATGGCAAGGCGCTGCAGCGCAGGCAGCAGCCGCCACGCGTGGGCCAGCTCCCATGCTTCCAACGCAGCCAGCGCCGCGTCATCGACCTGAAGCAGTTCCTGCGCCTCGGGCGCCTGAGCGATGACTCTGTGCCACAGAGCGCGCGCCTGCCGATGACTCATCAACAGCTGGCGGGTGGCGCCGCGCACCAGGCCGTCGCGAAAGGTGCGCTCCAGCCACGCGCTCCACGGCAAAACATCCGCTGCCGGCCATACCGATCGGCACTGCTCGCCGCTGCTCAGGTCATACGCGCGACGGATAGCAGCGGCCAACCGGCGGTTGGGCGTAACGACGGTTGCGCCGCGCGCAAGCTGCTGGGTCAACTCCACGAACATGACAGAAGCGTACAGCGGGCTCGGCGCTGTGCGCGGTGGACTTAAGATGCTGCCGAGGCGTTCTCAGCGTTCGAGCAGATGGTTCTTTTCCTTCACTTTCGCCCATTCGTCGGCGTCCCCCGGCGCGTCCTTCTTCTCGGTGATGGACGGCCACGCCTTGGCCAGCTCGGCGTTGATTGCGATATACGGGCGCTGGTCGACGGGTACATCGTCCTCAGCGAAGATCGCCTCCACCGGACATTCCGCCACGCACAGAGTGCAGTCGATGCACTCGTCCGGGTCGATCACCAGCATGTTCGGACCTTCGCGAAAACAGTCGACCGGGCATACATCCACGCAATCGGTATATTTGCACTTGATGCACGATTCGGTGACAACATAGGTCATGCTGGGGATTCCTTCGCTGCAATCCCGCATTTGATTAAAACGAAGCTGGCCCGAGGCCAGGATCGGGCGGGATTGGGAACGCGAAGTTTAACAGAACGCCCCGCGCGGCCGATCCAGCTCCCGGCAAGCCCCTGTCCGTGGCGTTGGTTTTTGGTACTATAGCCCCAATGTCTACGCGGCCGCCGGGCTCCGGCGGTCCCCTGAAGCGCCCCCTGAGCTTTGTTTTTTGCCTGTCATCGGTCGAGGTGACGATTCTGATGAGTGAACATATACATTACGTAACGGACGATACGTTCGAACCGGAGGTACTGCAGTCGCCGGTCCCGGTTTTGGTGGACTACTGGGCCGAATGGTGCGGCCCCTGCAAGATGATCGCGCCGATCCTGGACGAGCTCGCGCAGGAATACGCTGGCCGCCTGAAAGTGGCCAAGCTCAACATCGACGAGAACCAGGCTACTCCGCCCAAGTTCCGCATTCGAGGCATCCCCACCCTGATGATCTTCAAGAACGGCAACGTCGCCGCCACCAAGGTGGGAGCCCTGTCCAAGTCTCAGCTAACCGCCTTTATTGACAGCACAATCTAAAGTCTTTAGGCTCTTGCTCCGATTATCGCCTGGCAACCGGGGCAATCCCGCTTAGGGCTGACCTGCGGGGCCAGAGCAGTGGCGTTGCGATCGGCCGCATCGAAGCAGGGCTAAGCCGATACCGGCGCAGTTTTCTCCCCTTCTCACTCTTCCCTTTTTCTGGTTGTCCTTTCCCATTCTCCGCACCCGTCTATGCATCTCTCCGATCTGAAGAACCTCCACGTCACCGAGCTCGTGGAGATGGCGAATACCAACGAGATCGAAAACGCCAACCGCATGCGCAAGCAGGACCTGATCTTTGCGCTGCTGAAGAATCAGGCGAAAAAGGGCGAGAGCATCTACGGAGAGGGGACTTTGGAGGTGCTCCCGGATGGCTTTGGCTTTCTACGCTCGCCGGACACCTCGTATCTCGCAGGTCCCGACGACATCTATGTCAGCCCGTCGCAGATTCGTCGATTCAACCTGCATACCGGCGACTCGATCGAGGGCGAGATCCGCACTCCGAAGGATGGCGAGCGCTACTTCGCGCTGGTAAAGGTCGACAAGGTCAACTCGGAGCCGCCGGAGAACGCCAAGAACAAGATCCTGTTCGAAAACCTCACGCCGCTTCATCCCACCGTCCCGTTCACCCTGGAGCGCGACATCCGGTCCGAAGAAAACCTGACCGGCAGAATCATCGACATCGTCGCTCCCATCGGCAAGGGGCAGCGCGGGCTGATCGTATCGCCGCCGAAAGCAGGTAAGACGGTCATCCTGCAGCACATCGCCCACGCCATCACTTCCAATCACCCGGAGGTAATCTTGATCGTGCTGTTGATCGACGAGCGCCCCGAGGAAGTCACCGAGATGCAGCGGTCGGTGCGGGGGGAAGTCGTGTCCAGCACATTCGATGAGCCGGCCACGCGTCATGTGCAGGTAGCTGAGATGGTGCTGGAGAAGGCGAAACGGCTGATCGAGCACAAGAAGGATGTGGTGATCCTGCTCGACTCCATCACACGGCTGGCGCGCGCTTACAACACTGTCGTACCCGCCTCAGGCAAGGTGCTCACCGGCGGTGTCGACTCCAATGCGCTGCAGCGGCCCAAGCGCTTCTTCGGTGCGGCACGCAATATCGAAGAGGGCGGATCGCTCACGATCCTAGCCACCGCGCTGATCGACACCGGGTCACGCATGGACGACGTGATCTACGAGGAGTTCAAGGGCACCGGCAATATGGAAATCCACCTCGACCGTCGCATGGCCGAGAAGCGCATCTACCCGGCCATCAACGTGAACCGTTCCGGCACGCGGCGCGAGGAGCTGCTGCTCAAGCAGGACATTCTTCAAAAGGTGTGGATCCTGCGCAAGCTGCTATACCCGATGGACGACCTCGAGGCGATGGAATTCCTCCTCGACAAGATCAAGGCTACTAAGAGTAACGCCGAGTTCTTCGACTCGATGCGTCGCGGTTAGCAAATTGGTCTCGAGGTCGCCGCCCGTTCCCGCCCCAAGCCTGCGGCCGCCGAGGAACGAGCGGCACCCCTCGGCGATGGAATTCCTGCTCGACAAGATCAAAGCCACCAAGAGCAACGCGGAGTTCTTCGACTAGATGCGGCGCGGCTGAACTGAGGAACCTCAAGGCCGCTCCTCGAGCCTGTTGCCGACCGCCTTGAAAACCAGCTCTTCCGCCCTTATGTACGCACCTCCATGCGGCTTGTCCGGGCGGCCCCGGGCGCGTATGATTCGCGCTCTTTCCGGGGCACGCATTGGCGCCCGCAAGTAAAGCGAAAGGAA
>Ga0187780_10000248_pt1 | contig 40976 bp, 35 predicted proteins | sample 1015_Q2_SP10_20__FD_132429 | JGI IMG/M metagenome (GOLD analysis project Ga0187780, IMG submission 132429) | Tropical peat soil microbial communities from peatlands in Department of Meta, Colombia - 1015_Q2_SP10_20_MG | ecosystem: Environmental > Terrestrial > Soil > Wetlands > Peat | place...
GGGATAAAGTATTTGAATATATGTCTGGACAATTATTAGGAGGAATTATTGGAGGGATTGTAGTATTCTTACATTATTTACCACACTGGAAAGCAACAGAAGATTCAGGAGCTAAATTAGGAGTTTTCTCTACTTCACCAGCTATTAAAAATACATTTGCAAATTTAATTAGTGAAATTATCGGTACGTTTGTTTTAGTATTAGGAATTTTAGCGATTGGTGCCAATAAATTTGCAGATGGAATTAATCCTCTTATTGTGGGATTCTTATTTGTAGCAATCGGTATGTCATTAGGTGGAACAACTGGTTATGCCATCAATCCTGCTCGTGATTTAGGACCGCGTATTGCACACTTTATTTTACCTATTGCTGGAAAAGGAAAATCGAATTGGGGATATGCTTGGATTCCTGTAGTTGGTCCATTATTGGGAGGTAGTTTAGGGGCTGTAGTTTATCAAGCAGCATTTTTAGAAAAGTCATCTAATCATTTATGGGGGGTATTAGCAGCGAATATCGTTGTATTATTGTTAGCCTATTTTGCTAGTCCAAAATCAAGTTCTGTATCAGTAAATAAAGGGAAAAGTTTATAAGAAAATATGGGGAGAAAAATTAAATGGAGAAATTTATTTTATCACTAGACCAAGGAACTACTAGTTCACGTGCAATTTTGTTTAATCAAAAAGGTGAAGCTATTCATTCAGCGCAAAAAGAATTCACTCAAATTTTTCCCAAACCAGGCTGGGTAGAACATAATGTAAATGAAATTTGGGGATCAATTTTAGCAGTTATTGCGGGTTGTTTGGCAGAAGCAAATATAAAGCCAGAGCAAGTTGCAGGAATTGGAATTACAAACCAACGTGAAACGACAGTAGTTTGGGATAAAACAACAGGGTTGCCAGTATATAATGCGATTGTGTGGCAATCACGCCAAACTGCTGGAATATGTGATGAGTTAAAACAGCAAGGACATGATACATTATTCCGTGAAAAAACAGGTTTATTAATTGATGCATATTTTTCAGGTACAAAAGTAAAATGGATTCTAGATAATGTAGAAGGTGCAAGAGAAAAAGCTGAGAATGGTAATCTTTTATTTGGTACGATTGATACTTGGTTAGTTTGGAAGTTGTCTGGTGGAAAAGCCCATGTAACAGACTATTCTAATGCTTCTCGTACGTTAATGTACAATATTTATGACTTAAAATGGGATGATGAATTACTTGATATTTTAGCTGTACCGAAATCAATGCTTCCTGATGTAAAACCATCATCAGAAATTTATGCACATACGGTTGATTATCATTTCTTTGGTCATGAAATTCCGATTGCAGGTATTGCTGGCGATCAGCAAGCAGCACTATTTGGTCAGGCTTGCTTTGAACAAGGAATGGCGAAAAATACGTATGGTACAGGATGCTTCATGTTAATGAACACTGGTGAAAAAGCTGTAAAATCGAATCACGGATTGTTAACAACTATTGCATGGGGGATTGATGGAAAAGTCGAATATGCGCTTGAAGGAAGTATTTTCGTTGCAGGTTCTGCAATCCAATGGCTCCGAGATGGTCTACGCATGTTTAAAGATGCTGCAGACAGTGAAAAATATGCTACGAGTGTAACATCTACTGATGGGGTATATATTGTACCTGCATTTGTTGGGTTAGGAACACCTTATTGGGACAGTGATGTTAGAGGAGCTGTTTTTGGATTAACAAGGGGAACAACAAAAGAGCATTTTGTGCGTGCAACGCTTGAATCATTAGCATATCAAACGAAAGATGTGTTAACGGCAATGGAAGCTGATTCTGGTATTTCATTAACGACTTTACGTGTTGATGGTGGAGCAGTTAAAAATGACTTCTTAATGCAATTCCAAAGTGATTTGTTGAATGTTCCAGTGGATCGTCCAGTAGTCAATGAAACAACGGCTCTTGGTGCTGCTTATCTTGCAGGATTGGCTGTTGGATATTGGAATGGGCAAGATGATATTGCTAAGCAGTGGAATTTAGACAAATGCTATGAACCTACTATGGAGAAGGAACAAACTGAACAACTATATAGTGGATGGAAAAAAGCAGTACATGCAACAATGGCTTTTAAATAAAGTTTAACATCCTTGGGTTGGAGTTATATAGCAATAAGATAAAATGGAATCATATGATAATTCTTAAATAGGTTATAAACATTGGAGAGACCATGCAAACACAAGACAATTGCTATTGTTGTGTTTGTAGAGGTCTCTTTTTACGTTTAACTAGAAAGTTTATGGGGGAAACGATATGATACAAACTACACTTCCAAGTTTATCTTGTGAAAAAGTAAGAGCTAATCTATTGATTTAAACTCAATGATTGGCTTTATTTTGTTTAGCAAGTTTTGCTCATTAGTTATCTGAAATAAAAACAGTCCTTTTGGTCAATTGAAAAAGACCAATTAGGTGATGTTTTAACATAAAGATTTTCATACAATTCAATGAGTAGAGAAATACATGTGAATGAAGAGGAATGAATTTTAGAGGTGCTCCCTAGACATGTCACATTTTTATTTTTATCAAAATGAATAAATGTAGGAAGTGAGAAAAATGGATAAAGTAATCATTATTATACTGGTAATTGTATGGATTGGTATGAGACAACTTAAAGAAAGACCAGTGAAAATTAATACTCTTTGGATTGTACCAGCTTTTTTAACTTATGCATGTTCTGGAATGATAGGAAAGGAGTTTTTTGTTACTTCTTACGCACCTATTATTATGACGATTGCGTTTTTTGTTGGATGTATTGTAGGACTTATTCGTGGTAGCATGACAAAGGTTAAGTTTAATCCTGTTACGAAAGAAGTTACGATGAAAACTTCTATCATAGGGTTTGTTATTTGGATTTCTATATTAGCATTAAAATTAATTACACGGGAAGTAAGCAGTGATGTAGATCTAGTCTCTGGAGCATTTCTCATGCTCGGACTAAGTAGCATTGTCATAAGAAGAGTATGGATTTATTTTGCTTATGTAAAGGAAACGAAACAATTGGCGTTTAGGAAAAATAACAAATGAAACAGTGCCAAGATCACGGGTATGGAAAGTTTAAGGAAGTGTTCGCTTAAGCTTTTTAATTCACTGCTATCTTGGCTTTTTATATAGTTTTAGATTCTAGAAAATTCAGACTAGACAAAAGTACGAAAAAAAGTAAAGCTAGAATATAGAGATCATTAAGATTGGAGAAATAAAATGAATGAGGAATTTAGAAAGAATAAACTTGGTAGGTACATTAGGTTAATCATCACTATAGTTGTATTAGTACAGTATTTTGTAAATGAACATGGAAATTGGTTTACTGATAAACAGCTCTTAACCTATCTTTTATTTGCGATATTTAGCTTATTTCAGTTCCTCTACAGAAACGAAGAAAATCGCTATCGAGTTCTTATAGAAATGTTGCTGGAAGGGATAGTGGCTACTGTTTTGTATACAATTCATGTAGCTGATGATCCAAATATGATCTTTCTTTTTTTACCTCTCATATTTCGTTGCAGTCGTAACCTTCCAGTCCAGATTGGATTACCTTCTTTATTTGTCATATCTTGTTTCCCTGTTTTAGGTAGATGGATAGCTGGATTTTCAATCGTATCCCCGTTTGAATTATTAAATCCAAGTTGGTATCTTTTATTCGTACCTGGCTGGATGATTCGCCGTGAGGAAGAAGAGGTTCATAGAACAAAAGTACTCATAAAACAAATACGTAAGCAACAAGTAGATTTAAAACAAGCTCATACTGAGTTAATTCGTTATACTTTGGATGCGGAGGAAAATGCGGTATTACGCGAGAGAACAAGGGTGGCGGGAGAAATTCACGATACAGTTGGTCATACCTTAACTTCTGTAATACGTGGTCTAGATGCTTCACTTGAATTACTACGAACAAATCAAGGTGAGGTTGAAAAATATTTGTTAACGATGAGAGGAATGGCGAAAGATGGCCTCGAAGATATTAGACGTTCTGTACGGTCTATGCAGGATACGGAAAACTGGTTTGAGAATCGAGAATGGGAAACTGTATTAAATCGTTTTGCAGGGCAGATTAAAATGACATCCGGAATTAACATAGGATTTATCAACACAATTGATGTTCCCCTTTCCAAGAGGTATTCGGTTTATCAATGTATGAAAGAAGCAGTAACTAATGCAATTCGTCATGGAGATGCAACGGATATTATTATTTTCCAAAGAGAACATGATGGTATCGTCTATATCGACATTAGTAATAATGGAAAAATGCCAACCGATTCGATTGTAAAGGGAGTAGGATTAACGAATCTAATCAATCGAATGCAAAGTGTAGGAGGTCATGCTACATTTGGAGTAATAGACGAAACATTTCGAGTAAGTTTATCTTGGTAAGTTGAGGAGGAGAAGGAGGTTAAAGAAATTAAATGAAACAACCCTATCGAATTGCAATTATAGATGACCAAACATTAATTCGAAATAGCCTCATTATTGTACTTAATCGTCAGGACGATATAGAGGTTGCTTTCGAAGCAGCGAATGGACAAGAAGCAATTGATCTTGTAGAAAAGTCACAACCTGATTTAATTCTAATGGATATGCGGATGCCTATTATGGACGGAATAGAGGCCACCAAAAATATTCTCAAGAAATTTCCAAATATCAAAGTAGTAGCTCTGACAACATTTGAAGAGGATGAATTAATTGCTGGCTGTTTAGAGGCTGGAGCGGTGGGGTATCTCTTAAAGGATTTGACTGCGGAGGACTTGCTTAAAGCAATCGAATTAATCCGAAAAGGGGAATCCATCCTTCCTTCTTCTTATTTACGTAAATTAATTGTTCAACCGAGAAAATCTCTTATAGCAAAAGAGGGGAATGTACCACCAGATAATTGTCATAGAACTGATATCGATCTTACAAACCGAGAGATTGAAGTGCTCAAGTTTCTACTAGAAGGATTAAGTAATAAAGAAATTGCAAAAAAATTATTTGTAAGTGAAACAACTGTAAAAAATCATCTTTCCAGTATGTTTGCAAAAATGGATGTCCGAGATCGAACGCAAGCGGTGCTGTTCGCAGTTCAAAATAATATTTTATACAAATGAAGAAAGTGAAAGAGCTAGTTGTTAATAACTTACGACTTAGCTCTTTTATTTCTCCTAGAAACATAAGGATTATCCTCTATCCAAAACCTCCATGGGTAATCTTTTGCTTCACCACTATTTTCAATACCGATTCTAGGTCCGATTGCGATGTTTGTTGGTTTAATCCCTTCTGCAATATATAAAGGAGGTAACCAGCAGACATGACCGTAATCTTCCATAGAAATGCCGAGTGCTTTTGTTAATTTACCTGGCCCATTCGTTATATTTGCTAGAATCGTTTGATTTCTTCTCTTCATCATCAGTTCAATCCCCTGGACAGGTTCAACTGCTCGGATCAAAACTGCCTCAGGTTTGTCTACTTCATTACAAACGATATTAACTAAGCAATGAGTGTGCATAACATAAGTATAAATATGGCCAGCTTCGTGAAACATAATTTCTGTTCTCTTAGTTCGACGATTATTATAACTATGAGCTGCACGGTCCATGGGTCCCATATAGGCTTCTGTTTCGACAATGATTCCAGAAGCAATGCCTTCAACTGTTTCCTTTATGAGTTTACAACCAAGAAGTTTTTTAGCTAATTCTAGAGAAGACGTTTGATAAAAATCTTTCGATAGTGGGGTGTTCATTCAGCAACCTCCTCTTAAAAAAATTTGTTCTTAAAATAAATCTTTACTTATTTTTACCTAAAATATCGTAGAAAATAAAGAAAGATCTTTATTTCAAAGATTACATTTTAATGATATTTCATCTGGAAGTTAATTATTGGAAAGTAAGGTTAATCCGTTGATAGGACTGAATGGAATTAACTATTTTACAAAAACATTACATATAGGGTATACGGTTAGACGGCTTGAAACTTCGATTTTCATTGGTTACACTTTTGATGGTAGCACAAAACTACGGAGGGATTTACATGAAGATTCGTTTGTTAACTAAGGAAGATGCTGAGATTTATTTAGCTGTACGTTTAGAAGGTTTGAAAGAAAATCCAGAAGTGTTCAGCACAACTTTAGATGACATTATGGAGAAAGATGACCCTGTTGAATATAAGGCAAATTTTTTAGATAAAGAATCAGATTATACGATAGGTGCTTTTACTGATGAGGGAGACCTTGTTGGTGTTGCTACCTTAAAAACAAGCAATAAAGAAAAATCAGTGCATAAAGGGAAAATTGTTGCAGTCTATGTTTCACCAAAATCACGAGGTCTTGGAGCTGGAAGGAAATTAATTGATGAAATTATTCACTTAGCAAAAGAGCTTGACTTAGAACAAATCATGTTAGATGTAGTATCAGGGAATGAACCTGCTATAAAATTATATGAAAAAATAGGGTTTGAAACATTTGCGAAAACGCCAAATGATCTTAAATATAATGATGAATACTGGGATCAAGATCATATGATTATGTATTTAAAGAAATAAAACATAATAGATGTAAAATGATTTACATGTCATTTCGGAAAAAATTGACTACTTCACAATTAGAGGCAGCTTTGTGATGATTGTAGATGGATGTTAAAAATATAGTTAGTAGTTAAAAGTTAATAATTATTTGAAAGGCTATTTTCGTATACCATTGTTGCTAATTTAGAATGTGATAGTTGATTACAACTCCAGGTTGCTCCCTTTCCGTGGGGCGTGAACTGAGCCTCCTCGTCGCATACGCGTCTGCGGGGTCTCAGCCTTCCCGCTATTCCCACAGGAGTCTCGCACCTTCCGTTGTAATCAACTTCTGTCTTAAAATTAAAAATCTCAAAAGCCACAATCTCTTAGAAGAAAAGAGCCATTTGAAAATAGTCACATGTTCAAGTTTGGATATGTGACTATTTTTTAGTTTTGTTTTTTCTCCAACGCTTGTCTATGTCTTTCGGAGTTAAATAAGTCTGTTTCACTTTTCTTTCTCTCAGAGATAAGCAAGTTGCTTCAGCATTTCGTTATGTCTAGTTCCGTGGGCTAGCTCCAATGCCTGTCGGAGCTAACCAAGCCCACTCCACATTTCTATCTACCCTATAACTTTTAGCTTTACGTCCATATTACCTCTAGTTGCTTTTGAGTAAGGACATACTTTATGTGCTACTTTTACTAGTTCAACTGCGACTTCTGTAGGTACACCAGTTACTTTAGCGGTTAATTCTGCCTCAAGTTTGAAGCCTCCATCAGCGGGATCTTTTCCGATTGTGACATTCGCCGTTACTGATGTAGACTCTAATTTAATTTTTTGATTACGTGCTACTAAATTTAACGCACTGTCAAAACATGCTGCATAACCAGCTGCGAATAGTTGCTCTGGATTCGTTGCACCACCTTGACCACCTAATTCCACTGGTGGTTTAACAGCTAGGTTAATCATTTCATCAGATGAAACTACTTTTCCATCACGTCCTCCAATTGCAGTTGCAGTTGCTGTATATAATTTTTCCATTTTATTCTCTCCCTTGATTAATTTTTTGTATTTTTTGAAGTAGAGCTTTATTCTGTTTTAAAAGTTGTAGAAACTCTTTCTCTGTTGTTCCAGTTCCTTCAAATAATGAAGCAGGAATACAAAATGCTTTTTCTTTTAGATCTAATCCCATTTGAGTTAAGGTAATTAGAACTTTTCTTTCATCTTCAATCGATCGTTTTCTTATTAATAGTCCAGCAGTTTCCATTCGTTTTAGCATTGGCGTTAATGTGCCTGAATCTAAGAATAAGATTTCACCAAGTTCGTTAACTGAACATGTTTCATGCTCCCACAATACTAGTAGAACAAGATATTGTGGGTAAGTAATGCCGAGTTCGTCTAAATAAGGACGATATAAACGAATGATTTCTCTTGAACAAGCATAGACCGAAAAACAGAGTTGGTTTTCTAGTAATAAAATTTCTTCTTGTTTCATAAAACACCTCAATAAAATTATATTGTGCACAATTAAATTTGATACAATTTTATAATATAAAAAAATTTATTTCAAACATTTTGATTCAAAAAAAGCTGACTCATAAATTGAGCCAGCTAGAAATGATATTCACATCTCATCGTCATCTTTTCCCCTTGATATTAGTGCAGTAACTTGAAGCATCGTAATGAGAATAGATGTTTTTTTACGATAAGCTAAAAATTTTGGCGTCCAATGGTCTACAAATTTTTCTTTAAAGTGACGCAATCCTTGAAAAGAATAAAAATACTGACCGTATGTGTATATTTGCGCAGCAATTTTTTCACTAGCAAATGAAAACCTTGATCCGCCCACATTTGAGAGTGGAGACATCCCCATATTAAAACTTGTATAAGATTGATCTTTTGTTTTTTCAATTAAATGGTAAAACATAAAATCCATAATTCCACTAGGTGCTAATTTATTGTAGCGCATTAAATCAACTGAGAGAGTTTTATTATTGTATAATGGCATGATATTTGCAAATGCAATAATTTGATTTTCGCTATTTTTAACAATTGCGATTGATGATAAATTTAGATAATCTTCATCAAAATATCCCAGAGAATAACCCTTTTCTTTTCTTCCATTAAGCCATTCATCAGAAATTTTATTTAAGGTATCTAAAAACTGGGATGAATGAGGTTCTTCAGCTATTTCAAATGTATAGCCTTCTCGTTCTAATTTATTGATTAAGGCACGTAAACTTTTTTTCTTTTTTCCAGAAAGTGAAAAAGATTGAACGATTGTAAAACCTTCTTCACCTAGTTTAAAAAAATCAAAGCCATTTTCGTGTAGATAAGACAGCATTGTTGAATTAACTTGGTAAAATACTAAAGTATAACCATATATATCAGCTGTAATCATTAGCTCCTCAATGGCCTCGAAAATTCGATCTTTATCTCCTACAGGGTCCCCTAAAATAACTAGTTTATCTGCAAAATGTTGAAAAGCGAATAAAACTGTTTCATCTTGAGCCCAATAAATATATTTATCATGCAAAAAAATTAGATGTGATAATTCATTACCAGAGTATTTATTTAAGTGCTCTCTTATTTTCTCTGATTGATTTTTAGACTCTACAAAAGGAAATTTATTGTACCGATTTTTAAAGAAATATAAGTAGATAAAGATTAAAGCGATAGCAAAACCAATAGAAGCACTTAATAATAAATCTCTTGGATCAGCTACAATATATTGCTGATATTTATTTGGTATAACAATCTTTGTGTTCGGTAAGTTGATATAACCAATAAAAAGATATCCAACTAAGAAAATAAATAAAATGAAATTATCAACTACTATTTTTCCCCAGGTTAAAATGAAATTTTCTCGATAAAATTGTTTTCTTGATTGAAAAAGCATAAATGCGACTATTAAAACAAAAATGGCTTCTTCATAGTCAAGACCTTTTGAGAATGTTGCTAGAGCCCCTAGCACTAACATCACGACTGTTACAATCCAACCTCGTTTTATTTTGTAGTCTATCCCTCTCGACAAAGCCAAAAGAACAAAACCAATACTAATCGAAAGAACATGAGATAAATCAATGACTGTTAGAGGTAAAATGTGTTTTAAAAATTTTATACGAATTAATATACCAGGAACAGCAGCAGATAGTAATAAAATAACGCCTGATAAAAAGACTAATATTGCTAATGCTTTATGGCTAACGAAACTAAGCATTTGGTTTGGTAGATTGTTAAACGATTTATTCAAGCGATTCCATAAAATTTTTATCGAAAGAATAAGTCCAACAACAAACGGAACAATGTAATAGCTAATTCGGTAAAATAACATAGCAATTAAAGCAGTTTCTTGACTGAAATTAAAGTAGGATAGCCCTACAATGAAAACAAAATCAAATGACCCTAATCCACCCGGTATCATACTAATAACGCCTGCAACTGCGGATACGATGAAGATCGGTAATAGATGTGTAAATGGAATATTGATCGAAAGAAGATTGCAAATAAAAAAGATCAGTAGAAATGCACACATCCACTCAACGATTGAGATACCAACTAAAGAGAACATAATTCTTCTTGTGAAATTTTCTGAGAAAAATGATCGTTTAAAATAGACAATGACAAACATGATTGGAAAATAACAAACAGCAACAATCCAACTGACCATTAAAGTATGATAGGTATGTAATAAAGATGTATTAAATGAAGGTAAAAATAATAATAAACTTAATGCAGATACTCCAGAAAGCATAAAAACACTGACACCACTAATTGTTTTGATAACTTCTTTTTTTGAGCGGTTTTTAGAATAATAAAACGTTCGTAATGAAGTTCCAGCTACTCCTCCAAAACCGAATAATGTAGAGCTTGTATTAGCAATCCATGAAAAAATAATCAAATCTTTTTTCGAATACTCTAACTCTAATAGCTTTGCCATGACAAAATCATATAAAAGCATTGGTGAAATTGAAAACATCCCTACAAGAAAAAGTAATAAATATTGCAAAAACGTTAGATCGTGTAGATGACTAAAAAAAGTCTTAAAATCAAAGTTTACTAATAAATGTCTACCAACATAAATAAAAATAATTAATAATAATGAAACAACTAATAATTTCAATAAGCTTGCTTTGTGAATTGTAAATCTGTTCATAAGATGCTCCTAACTAAAATAAGAAGTAATAATGAAATTTAAAGAACAATCACTTGATGCCTATTAATTAAAAGCTTTAAATATACAATCCATTCCATTGGAATAATAGGCAGTACACACTTCTATTCTTACTGAAAATATCAAATCATATTATCCATTTTATCCAAAAAAAATTTTTTAAACTGTAATTTTATATATTGAATATTTTTGTTTTAAGCTGTTTTTCGTATACAATGTTGGTATTTTAGAATGTGTTAGTTAATTACAACTGCAGAATGCTCCCTTTCCATGGGGTGTGAGCTGAGCCTCATGCATGGAGGAAAGAAGATTGAAGAATTAGGAGAAATGTAGTTATTCGGGGGATCAAGACCAATTAGAGTTGATTCTCTGGAATTTTAGTAATGTAGTTAGAACTAATTAAAAAGGTCACTGAGACAAAAAAAATCATCAGTGACCTTTTAAAATTCAATGAAAATTAACGGTTCTCGTTATAGTCAAACTGTAATTCACCATTTTGGTTTACTGAAACAGCTAAATCATGATTAGCGAAATACCATAAATCATTTTCATTTACGTAAAAAGTTGCATCGTTTAATAGAACAGAAGCACCAATTTGGATTGGATTTTCTTTCGTTACACCTAAAGAGTAACCAGAGTGAATTGAGCTATCCCCTCCATAACGGGCAAAAAAACGAATCGTATCACCAGGTTGTACATTCATTTCAGAAGAAAACCAATCCAAAGCTTTGTTATCGATATTAATATTCATATAAACAGTCCTTTCATGTTGCAATTTTATAGATATTATAGCCATTAATTGCTCTTTTGTTCAAGAAATCAACTAATGTAGTGATAAATAGGAGAGTCAATTAAAGATTATGTATAGTGACAAAATATAGTATTTCTATTTAAAGAGAATTTTACTTATACAATTTTGATAAAATTGTGTTTTTTATAAAATAGTACAGTTTAAATAAATGTTCAAAAGTTGTTTTGATTCGTTCTTTATAAAGTACACAAAAAAATATATTATTAATATGTACATATTAAGTATAACAATGTTACGTTACTTGAATATAGATAGAAATATAAAATTGAAAAATAAAGATTTTTTACTATTTGAACTTTACAACGAAACATTGTTTTGTTATATTGAATTTATTAAGTATAAAAATAGGACTCAATGTCTGTCGGAGCTAAGCAAGTCTGTCCTCTCGCTTAAAATTCAAAGCTCGAGTCAGCAGAAGAATAATCTAGATGAGGATACTAGTGCTTCACCTTTCGTTTTATCTAGCTACAGCAACCATCTCCTCGATCGTTTCACAATAACCAATTGAAGTGAAAAATCGCAATTCATTTGGTTATTGCTCCAACGCCTTTCGGAGATAAACGGGTTGCTTCCGCTTTTATAGTTGTCTAGTTACGCAGACTAGCTCCTCGGCCATTTCACAATAAGCAGTGAAGTGAAACCCACACTTCTCTTGCTTATTGCTCCAATGTCTGTCGGAGCAAAATAAGTCTGCTTCACCTTTCGCTTTAGGAGGATTGATTTTATGAATGAAGAATTAATATCTAAGAAAGATTTATTAACGTTAACAGGTATTTCATATGGCCAGTTGTATCGGTGGAAGAGGAAAAATATTATACCGGAAGATTGGTTTATGAAGAAATCGAGTTTTACAGGGCAAGAAACTTTTTTTCCAAAAAGATTAATTTTGGAACGTATTGAAAAAATTAAAGAATTAAAAGATGACCAATCATTGGATGATATTGCGAGGGCATTTTCGGATATTATTGAAACACCTGAAGGGAATGTACAGTTGAAACTGGATTCTGTGGAAGTTTCTTCTTATACAAAATCAATTTTTCATAAGTTATTTAAGTTAGTGAAAGAAAATCAATATGAACAATATCAAGTAATTGCTTTACTATTTGCTGATGGTTGGCTGCAAAAAGGTACGTTAACATTAGAAGAAATAAAACAATTTTTCCAATTTGTTGAGGCATATAAAGACAAATTGGAAGTAAATGATACAGAATTTATTTATGTTAGAAAATTTGGTATTGGAACATGGATCCTAGGACGGAAAAAAGCTACGTATATAGACGATCAAGACGCAGTACTAATACGTGTTGATGTATTATCTTATTTACAAAGTACACAAAAATAATGAAAGAGAGGGATTAATATGCCAAGTACGATGCAACAACAAGATGTTAAAATTAGTGGTTCAGGTACTATTTCTGCAGGAGTATATAATGATTTGAAAATTAGTGGAAGTGGTACAGTGTTAGGGGACATTGAATGTGAAGATATAAAAGTTAGCGGTTCTGCTAAATTTAATGGTCGGATTAAAAGTAACAGATTTGATAGTAGCGGTTCAACGAAATGTTTAAGTGATGTAGAAGCCAATAAGTTTAGTATTAGTGGTTCATCATTTGTAGAAGGAAAACTTAAAAGTGATAACGTTGATATTAGTGGAAGCTTTAAAACGAAAGATGATGTGTTAGTAGAGAGATTGAAGGTTTCTGGCTCAATGAAAACAGAAGGTTCAGTAAAAGCGGAAACTGTTTCAATTTCTGGATCACTTACGGCAAAAAAAGGTTGCGAATGTGAGTTGTTTACAGTAGACGGCCAATTAAATATGGATGGACTACTAAATGCTGAGTCTATTCGAATTACCCATAGCGGATTTAGTTTTGTACCAGAATTAGGTGGAGAAACAATTGAAATTAGTTTATATTCAACTAGAAACTTTTTAAGAAATTTATTTTCCGTAATATTCTTAGGAAAAATGAGATTTAAAACAAAATCGATTGAAGGAAGTGCAATTAAATTAGATCACACAGATGCAGATGTGGTAAGAGGAGACACTGTCATAATCGGTAAGAATTGTAATATAGGATTAGTTGAGTATACAGAAGATGTACAAATCCATTCTTCAGCAAAAGTAAAAGTACACAAGAGAATAGAAAAGTAATAATGAATAGAGACTTCTAAAAAAGGCTGACTTTTGTAGTTAGCCTTTTCAATTTTAAGAAGATATAGCATGTAAAATTAAAACTAATAATAAATCTTAACTAAATAAATTCACTACTAAAATCATCAAACTGACTGAACCCATTAAAATAGCTATGACTTTTGTTTGTGCTGCTTTTTCTTTTAATTTCTGATCTTCACTTTTTTTATATTCTAAATAAAAATTAGATTGTTGAAATGCTAGATTTGTAAAAACAATAAACATTCCCCACTCATTATATCCAGTAATTAATAACCACAAAGCTACACCAAGACTAAGGAGACTGATTGCGATAAAGAAATTACGCTTTTTCATTTTAATTCCTCCGATTTCAACAATAATTACCATGTTTAAGTCATATAGCAGAATCCAATGGTTTTACCAAGTCGTTAAATAAAGCGATTACATTTTTGTTTCTAGTTTTATATCATTAGTTATTGTTTTTGGGGCTCTTTTCTAAAAGATTGTTGCATTTGAGATTATTAATTTTCAAGACAGAAGTTGATTACAATGGAAGGTGCGAGACTCCTGTGGGAATAACGGGAAGGGTGAGACCCCGCAGGCTTGCCGAGGAGGCTCAGCTCACGCCCCACGGAAAGGGAGTAACCTGGAGTTGTAATCAACTAATGCATTCTAAAATAGCAAAAATGGATATGAAAACAGCTTTTTTTGCCTGTAATTAACGGAATATACTTAATTATAAATCAATTTATATAAGAAAATCCATGAATTGAGTCTAAATAGTAAGAAAACTTGTGATTGAATGTGTTTTCCTTTAATGATATGATAATTTTGTGCAAACGATTGCAATAATTTATCTTAAATATAAGTATTTTTTATTATACTGAATATAAGGTTTAGAAAGAAATGAAAGCGCTTTTTATTAATGAGAGGAGAATGAATATGATAAATCATAGTTGGTGGAAAGAAGCGGTTGCATATCAAATTTACCCACGTAGTTTTATGGACAGCAATGGAGATGGAATTGGTGATTTAAGAGGAGTTATTTCTAAGTTAGATTACTTAAAGGATTTGGGTATTGATGTCATCTGGATTTGTCCATTTTATAAATCTCCAAATGATGACAATGGATATGATATATCAGATTATCAAGATATTATGGATGAATTTGGTACGATAAAAGACTTTGATGAGCTATTAAGCGAGGTTCATAATCGTAGGATGAAACTAATCTTAGATTTAGTTGTTAATCATACTAGTGACGAGCATCCTTGGTTTTTAGAGGCGAAAAAATCAAAAGATAATCCATATCGTGATTATTATATATGGCGTGATGGAAAAGATGGCCGTGAACCTAACAATTGGGAAAGTATCTTTGGGGGTTCTGCTTGGGAATATGATGAAACAACTGCTCAATATTACCTTCATTTATTTTCAAAAAAACAGCCTGACTTAAATTGGGAAAACAAAGAAGTTCGCCAAGAAATCTATAAGATGATTAATTGGTGGTTAGATAAAGGAATTGATGGATTCCGTGTAGATGCAATTAGCCACATAAAAAAACGCCCAGGATTTCCAAATCTACCTAATACAAAGAAGGAAAAGTATGTTGCTTCCTTTGATATGCATATGAATCAGAATGGAATTCACGAGTTTCTTGAAGAATTAAAGCGTGAGACCTTTTCAAAATATGACATCATGACAGTCGGAGAAGCAAATGGAGTAAAAATGGAAGATGCTGATCTTTGGGTAGGGGAAGAGAAGGGCAAATTTAATATGATTTTCCAATTTGAAAGTATGGATTTATGGAATAAAACAGATGATTCAAGTACGTCAATCGCTGATTTAAAAACAGTATTAACGAAATGGCAGAATGGATTAGAAGGCCAAGGGTGGAATGCACTCTATATTGAAAACCATGATATTCCCAGGGCGGTCAGTATATTAGGTAGTGATGATGTAAAGTATTGGAATAAATCTGCGAAGGCAGTTGCTACGATGTACTTCTTTATGAAGGGGACTCCATTTATTTACCAAGGTCAAGAGATTGGAATGACAAATGTGCATTTTACATCAATTGATGACTACAATGATGTGAGAGCGAAAAATATGTTCCAAATTATGAAAGATGAAGGTTCGACTGAGCAAGAAATATTGGATATTATCTGGAAAAATGGACGAGACAACTCTCGTACTCCGATGCAATGGAATAGTGATAAAAATGCGGGATTTACTGATGGAACTCCTTGGATGAAGACAAATCCCAACTACGAAAGCATTAACGTTGAAAGACAAAAAAAGGATGAATCATCTATCTTCCATTTTTATAAAAAAATGATTAAGTTACGAAAAGAACATAATGGACTTATTTATGCACCATATCAATTAATAGAAGTTGATAGTGAACCCATGTTTGCCTACACTCGAAAAGATGAAAATGAAATGTATTTAATCATTGTAAATATGTCAAAAGAAGAACAATCATTTACTTTACCAAAAGAGTATGTTGGAAAAAACACAGAACTTTTGATATCAAATGACGATGATCAATCAGTTCAATTAATTAAAAATATGACATTTAGCCCATTTGAAGCAAGGGTTTACCGTTTTATCTAAGAAACATCCAGTCTAGTTCTAAATACTAGGCTGTTTTTCTTATGATTACATACAGTCACTACCTCCTTTGTCATTTCAAAAAAAAGCAATCGAAGGAGAAAAGACCCGACCTAGAAATTATTTCCAAGTTGTTAACAAAGTTTTCGACAAATTGTAACATACCTGTAATGGTTTTCGACATGCCCCTTTGGTAGACTAGTATTAACATAGAAAAGGGGCGTACAGAAATGAAAAGGCAACTTTTGATCGGACTAACATTAATTTTTGGATTCATGTTCTTATTTGGACAGCAATCCGGGGCCAGTGCCGCAACAAACGAACTTTCAAAAGGGTCATCAGGAGTAGCAGTTATGCAATTACAATTAAAACTAAAAGAACAAGGCTATTTTTATGATGATACTGATGGGATTTTTGGTAAAGCAACTGAGAATTGTTTGGAAAACTATCAAAAACAGAAACATTTACATATAACAGGTATTTTTAATGATGAAACATCTAGAAAATTATTCAATGTTTCATTAGTAGAATTTTCTACTTCCATAAAAAATGGGAAGTTATTTGTTAACGAAGACGAATTTATAAAAAGACAAATTTCAGCGATTGCCACAAAATATCAAGGTGTACCTTATCAATTTGGTGGAACAACTACTAAAGGATTTGATTGTTCGGGATACGTTAACTATGTATATAAAGAAGCAGGAGTTAAGTTACCAAGAACAGCTGAGTCAATGTATCAAATGAGAAGTGTAGTAAAAAAACCTGTAGCTGGCGATCTAGTATTCTTTAAAAATACATATAAAGCTGGTATTAGCCATGTAGGTATTTTTCTAGGAGATAATAAATTTATTTCAGCAACTAGCAGTCAGGGTGTGGCAGTTGTAAGTCTATCAAATACATATTGGAATAGTAAATACGCAGGTACATTTAGCGTTATATAAAAGAAAAGCAAATGAAAAACAACCTTTTCCTTACTTTGTAGGATTAGGTTGTTTTTTTATAGGTGAAAGTACATAGAAATTTCCGAATAGTTAAACAATTAGAGAGCCGAAACTGCTATAATTGACTTGTAGAGAAATAGGGGAATTTGAGGTGCACTATGAAATATAGTAGAAATTTGATAATGTGCGGATTAGTCATATCAATACTATTATCTGGATGTTCAACTAAAGAAAAACTGAGTAAGCAATTATATGTAGCCATTCATCAAAATGATATTAAAACAGTCAAGGAAATCTTAGATTCGACTAATTATATAAAGCTTCGAAGCCAAGAGAATATAAAACCAGAAGTATTGGCAGCAACTTTAAACGAAGAGAAAATTACCTTAGCTTTATTAAGGTGTGGAGGATCTTGGAAGAATAAAGATGTTAACAAAAATAATGTACTACAAATTGCATCAATCAACGGAAATGAAAAATTGATTCATTATTTAGTACAACAAAAGAAAGCAAATATTAATATGAAAAATGATTTAGGAATGACACCATTACTACTAGCAATCGCTCCTACTTCTTCACAACCTGATCGATTAGAAACTGTAAAGTGGCTCATTAAGAATGGGGCTAATCCAGAAGTACACTCAAAGGATGGGTCTACAGCTTTACATGTTGCAGCTCTTCAAAACCAGCCTGCTGTCATTCATATTTTACTCTCACACAAAAACATTTTAAATCAGCAAGATCATGAAGGAAGAACACCTTTAATCATTGCAGTTCAAAGTGGAAATGTGAATTCTGTAAAAGAATTATTAAACGGAGGATGCAATCCACTTATAAAAGACCGTCATGGAAAAACTGCACAAATGTATGCAAAGGACTATCATTTAACAGAGATTGATGCTTTATTTCATTAAAATAAAATATAACTTCTGTGGACTAGCTAACATACTAATTTATTAGAGGAGATGTACTGAATGAAAAGGAAAATCACTTCCTTGCTGTTACTATTTTGTTTGCTTTGTCCGATATTACTCTCAATTCATACACATGTACAAGCTGAGACGCCTAAAATACAAATACTTGAAATAACTGAGGGATCTGAAATTTCAACACTTACTCCAACACTTACTCCAACACAGAAATCAACTTATGATGTTACAACGATGCCAATAAAGAGATTTGTTTCCGATCGTTCTGATTTAGATGGGAAATATGATGCAATTTACTTTGCAAAAGGAATTTATTCTACAGATTTAGTTCGACTTGATCCTGATCCAACCGGGAGAAATCCAGATTTATTGGTCAAGGATGACACCGATCGGAAAAATAGTAATAAGACTAGCACACAAATGAACGACTTAACTCTTTTAAAAGCAAATGAAATTATTAATTTTTATATTAAACGTAATTTACCCGTGATCTTTAATTCATCTATAAAAAATCAAACATGTAATGGGAAATTGAAACCAAATTATCAATGTGTTTTAAAAAGTTTAGCAACAACTTACCAAACAACTCAATATCCGAATGTTAGTTTGGTGAGTGATCCAAAGAATATTCCAAATATTATATCTAGTAGACCAAGATTTACATTAAAGTCTAATCCAACAGAAAGCTCGGTTGCCAAAGAACCATATTATACAGCAGGTAGTACTGTCTCTTTTTCATTTTCAATCGATAGCGGAAACTTAGATGGTTTAATGGCAAATCTATATATTGATTCGAATTTTAATGGAAAATATGAACCAAGTGAAGTAGTAAAGCAAAACTACGTTTCAGAATTAGGAAATCAGCAAAATGGATATACATTGAATTATACTCTGCCTAAAGGATATTCAGGAATCCGAATGTGGAAGCTTGAAATTGTTGGAGAAAATGGCTTAAAAGATTATAAAACGGGAACTTTTCGTTTTAGAGATGCGAAAGTAAATATTCGTGTGTTACAAGTAACAAAAACAAAAGATAAAAATGGTAGTTTATTAAATGTATTAAAAACAGATACAGTTGGAATATCTAATAATATAATTGATACGCCTGACTATAAAATAACAATTGATGTAGTGAGTATGGACGATTTTAATAATAATGATGGGTACTATAAGAATTTAAATAGTGGCCAATATAACATGATAATATTTGGTTTTGAAGATTCTTATGGGAATGTGCGAATGACTAATTCATCTGCAATTCAAGCCGTGAAGGATTTCATCGCTTCTGGACAAAGTGTATTTTTTACACACGACACAATAGAAAGAATTCCTACTGAAGAGACTAAGAAAGGGACAACGTATGAAAAAACTAACTCGTGGATACAGAGTTTCTTACCAGATACTGGCCAAACGTATGAATTAGGTATAACAAATGATTGGCAACAAAAGACTGTTGCAGATAAGCTAGCTACACCAGGTAAGTATTATATGGAAACAAATATAGGGTATCATGCTACCTATACTGTTAATAAAGCAATAAAAGTGAATAGTAGCTTAGTAACTTCTTATCCATATTCATTAAGAGATACAATCTCATTAGCAACAACCCATTCACAGTACTTTGCCTTAAATTTAGAAGATCCAGATGTGGTCCCATTATATAACTTATATGACGGTACAATTGATTCGAATGATAGTTACAATATGTACTATATTTATAAGCGTAAGAATATTACGTATTCAGGAGCAGGACATACAAACTCAACATTCGAACCTGATGAACAACAATTATTTGTAAATACGATGTTATCATCATTTATCGGTGCAAACCAAGCACCTGTGATTACGGCATATTCACCAGATACTACGAAAGATATACCAACGACTCAAACAATTCCTTTATCTTTTAAAGTAGATGATATTGACGTTAATGATAAAAATTTAAATTATAGTATTCTTGTAAATGATGTGCCCTACAATTCTGGTAGTGTGTTAAATGGACAAACTATTAGTATGGATATTCCACATGGGTTAGTTAATGATGGTAGTGTAAAAATTTCGATCAAAGCTTGGGATAGGTTTGGTGCACAAGCTCAGCAAAAGGACTTAATGATAAAAGTAAAAAAATTGAACGAAAATCTATCAATATCTAGGTCTATTACTAAAACAAGTATGTTAAAAGTAGGAGAAACAGTCCGTGTAAATTACACCATTACTCCGAATGCAATTGATGGAAGTAATCTTGGAAACAGTCAAAATTTAAAAGTCCAACAAATTAAGCTTAATGAAACCGCCCCTAGTAGCTTTGATGTTAGTTCGTCACAATCAAATGTAATTGTGAACACAGATATTTCTAAAAAAATAAAAACCATTTCAATCGATTTAGGATCGATTAATTATACGAAAAACAGTAAAAATCAATATGTTGCAGATCCAATTAATTTTTCCATTGATTTTACGCCAACCGTTTCTGGGGATAACACTTTAAGTAATTCAACTTTATCTTTTATAGCAGTCGATAACACTCAAAAATCAATGGAATTTAATAATATAAATATCAATGCAAGGGATGAATTAAGAGGGATTAAAACCCCTGATTGGATTACGATGAATATAAATAGTGTGACGCCTCAGAAGATTTTAGTAGACTATACTCCAGTTGATGCATTAACACAAGGAATAATCAAGCAAACTAGTTGGCAAGTAACAGCTGGAACGGATCTTGTTGAAGTCAATCAAAATGGGGAAGTAAGTGTTAAACCAGGTGCTTCTATGAATGAAGAAGCCAAGACAGCAGCAGTAAAAGTGATTGTAACAGACATATTTGGAAACAGTAAAGAATCTACAACAATCATAAATTTTTCTAACCCACTTCAAACGTTTTCGATGGACGATAAATTAACTCTAAATGTTGGTGATACAGGTTCGTTGAATTTAAAAGTTACACCTATTAGTGCAGCAAGTAAATTAATTTGGTCTGTTGATCAACCAGAAGTAATTGGTATTAGTGACAAATTAACAGGGAAAATTGTTGGCTTGAAAAAAGGTGTTGCTAAAATAACGGTAAAAGGAATTGACTCACAAAATAATGAAATTGTTCGTACGGCGACTGTTACTGTGAATCAACCTGTTAATTCGATTGCTGTTGAATCTCCAATTATCATGAATGTTGGTCAACAATTAAACTTACTAGGTAGAACAACCGTACTTCCTGAAGATGCTAATAATATAGGGGTTGTATATTCACTCAAAAATAGCAATGATACAAATTATGTTGATCTAACAAAAGAAGGTTCATTAACAGCAAATGCTCCAACATCTGATGGTCATACGATTAAGGTTCTAGTAGCAGCATTAGATGGAAGTGGAATAACGAATCAATTTGAAGTTCAGATTATTAGTCCAATAACAGGAATTAGTTTACCTGCGAGATTAGATCTTAAAGTTGGAGAAAAATATGATTTAAACAAAGACTTAACATACCAACCAATAAATACAACCCAAAAAGGTATTTCTAAATGGACAAGTAATGATAATCGTTTTGCAAAAGTAGACCCCGATGGTACTATCCATGCAATTTCAAAAGGATATGCAACGGTTACAGCTATATCTAAATATGGAAACTACCGGGCTTCAATCATCATCAATGTGTATGATCCTTCTGATCCAACTGGTTCAAATAATGGAAGTGCAAGTTCTAATTTAAAATGGTAAAAAAGACTGCTATAACAAGATCACAACTTGTTATAGCAGTCTTTTTACTTGGAAAAAGTATAATGGTCTACAATCATCCTTAATGAATCCACAGTTGGCAATCCATCAAGCTGGCTTAATAAGATTGATTTATCATAAGTTACTGTAAACCGAGAAGACTGAGTGTTTTGAAAATCCTCAGGCTGTATAATTAAAATATTTGGTGTTGAAGTTTGAACGGTATTTTGTCTGATTGCATTAATTGTTAATGATTCATTTGCAAAAATGCCTCCGTTAATCGAAATGGCAGATCCAACACCATAAAGCGTCGCACTTTTATCAGTGTAAAGAAAAGCTTTCAAAGGAATAACGTTGTCAGTTAATGTTGTGAACTCATTTGTCCGATTCACTAGAAGATTTCCTTTTGACAACAAGACTAATTGCTTATCATTTAGCCCTGTAATGTTTGTACTATAAATACTAGAATCACCCGTTACGTACATTGTAGTATCAAACTTTATTTCATCATGTTCTGTATTTGTATCATCGTTAAACCCATGAATGGTAACATTTCCTAAAACGATGATGTTTCCTTGAATATCCAATGGAGCTTTTGAAGAATGGTAGTCATTGTAGATTTCTAGGTCGCCATTTACAATTAACCATTGGTCTTTCTGCAAATGGATATTGTCCTTAATGATAAAAGGAGAACTATTCTGCCCTTGTATTTTTTGATCTGATAAATCTGTCATCACAATTACTTTTTTTGATGAGGGAAAATCATTAGCTATGTCACCTGGATTCATATTTTTGTCGATAATGTACTGTTTAAAATTAGGGTTAGAATTAAACAATGATATATTTTCTTGTTTAGGTTCAATGTTATTCGTTTTAAAGATTGAATTGACAACCGTATCACCTAAAGTTGGATCTAGTGGCAGGTTCGGATCAACTTTAATTGGCGACAAAGCTACATTCAATTTATCGAATAAAGTTTGTTCGAAGTCCATATTGACAAACTCTTCATCTGGTTTCTTGATGATTGGTGGGAGTTGATAAAAATAATTGGTAAATCTAGTTTGGTTAATTAACGGAATTTCATCTGAACGATAAATATGTTCCGGTGAATTTCGATTCCATAGTTGAAGCTGATGTTGAACAATTAGACTACCTGTAATAGTAGGATAAGGTGTTTCGGCTTTACTTTCTGAATCATTACTTGCATCAACGTAATTTGCTTGATTACGTATACTGACATCACCACCATATATATTTCCCATAATATTCGAAGCACCATTTAATATTAGTGAATCTTTTGCTCCAACAGCATATTGTAAAAAACTAGGTGTAGGGGAGAGATAGATTCTTCTAGAAATTGATTTTTTTAATTCAGGTGTATTTGAGTGTAATTTCCCATAATAATCAAGCTTAAATAAATAGACTCTCGTATAATAATTTGTTGTATAATCTGGAGCGTTTAAAAAATTGCTCGTTTCATCAGTTACCGTTAAGACGGGTTTCGTTTTTGAAGAGTCGGAATAGCGATTTGATAAAGCAGTTGGAAGACCATCAATTATTTGCTGTAAATTCGATTGATAGAGACCACTTTGTAACTCTATTTTATTTTTGATAGAAACATTTTTTATTTTAGTATGAAAATCAGAGAGGATCTTAGACATCTCAAGAATTGCTTCTTGAGATGTTACAACATCATTTTCTCTTACAGTTGTCCGCTTTGTACCTTCTATTGAAACAGATAAGATCATTAAGCCTAAGGTAACAAATAGTAAGCTAATTAACATGACTAATATAAGACTGGAACCTCGCTCATTTTTCATTTCTAATTCTCCTTAAAAACCTATTTCTGTTTTGACTGTATAAGGTTTAATGTCTAAGTGGTTCGATTCAAATACTAGATTCAAGTCTAAAATTCCACTTTTACAAGTTACAACACTTGTCTTCGATCCATTAGATGTAAGAATCGTACTCTCCTGTTTCGTACAAGTCATAGATATAGATGATTTATCAGTTAAATGAATACTACTATCTGTTTGATAATTTTGGGTTGATTTATTTTGATCCGATAAAGTGGTGTATTGAATCGTACCATTTTCAATTTTTAAAGTGCCAATTTGAGCTAAATTCGATACATCTTCATTCGTATTTGAAAAATCATCATAATGATTAATGATAGGCTGTTTGAATGCAGAAAAGGTTAAGCTTCCATCAGGGTTAGGTTTAATATCATCGTAATGAGACGAATATAGTTGATTTAATACCATTGCTACGACATAATCTGCTTCATCTCTTAAACTAGCTTCAACTGTAACTTTGTTATAAGTTTTTAATCCGAGATTAAATAAACCGTTCATAGATAATAGAACCATAGAAAGGAGGGATAATGCGGCGAGTAGCTCTATAATTGTTAATCCATTCTGATTTGAAATCCTCTTAATTAATACCTTCACTCGTAATGCTCCCCTCTAGCAACACGCCAGGTATTGGATCAGTAGGATTAAAATCAACATATACAAGAGTTGTTAAAATTGGATAAGTTGAACTAGCCTCTTGATCCCGTTTTTCTCTTAAACTAGTTAAGTTTTTACTTGTGATGTCAAATTTTTTAGATGGAAAGGTGTTCTTTAGCGTTGTCATAATAGTGTCATCATTCTCTTTTGTCCAAGTGTAAGGAACGATAAAGAGCTGAATGTTGTGATTCGTGTATGTATGGTTATTTAATGTAGGGTTAAAAAGAGACAAACAACTAGTTTGGTCTGGAAAAAGTGATAATGATTCATTGTATGGTGTCATGCAAATAGTATTTGAATCAAAAGAGATAATGTTATCTGGATTTCTTTTTACCATATTTTGCATAACATCATAATCTTGCTGCTCAACATAATGAAGTACACCACGAGCAACATTTATTTCAAGAGTCCTAGACTGATTTTTCGTTGTATATTTATAGGCTTGTGGAAAAAAGGAAAAAAGACTAATTGCAATAATCGAAAAAATTGTAATTGAAGCAAGTATTTCGATCAACGTTAGGCCTAATTCATCACTTTTTTTCATTTTTTCACTCATTTCTACAAAATAATGGTAAAATATAAATAATATTTTAAATATTTAGTTTTTATAAATAATAGTATAAACGAAAATTGTGGAGAGGTGTAAAAATGAGTGAATTTTTTTATGTAATTTGTGCATCTTTTGTCTTATTCTTACTCTTAATTTTTACAAAACTACAGCTGACAAAAGCCGGGAAAAGCATTGTCTTCTGTATTTCCATCGGTTTAAGTGAGTTATGCCATTTTTTATCAACAACCTACAATTTATTTGAAAGTTTTGCAATTAGTTTACTTCTTATGTTAGCTACTTCTTATCTACTGCAAAATAAGCTAAATCATCTTATCTTTCTACCAAAACAACAAACTAGTGAATAATCCAAGAAACCAGCGGAGCAATAAAGAATATAAATGAAAAAAATTGAAGAGCAAAGCTAACGGAATCTTTAAAAAGGATGAAGTGAGAAGCATTGAAGTATAATTCGAAAAAAATGATCAATAAATAAGGAAAGAGACGATCCTATGAAATCGATGAAATCATTACGATTATTTCTAATCATTCTTATTTGTACTTCCACTATACTATTAGTTCAAACTGGTATAAAAGCAGTTTCTTTAAAAGTATTTGAAACGACAGATGGATACATAAAGGGTACTTTTATAGCTGGAATTCCTTTGCAAGGGAAAGTGAAAGAGCAAGCAATTCAGGAGTTAGGGAAGAGCATAGCGCGATGGAAGCAGCAAGATAAAATAATGTTGTTTTATCAAGATAATCAAATTGAGTTACCGAAAACTATTCTTTCGTTTGATGTTGAAGATAGTGTTCAACATTTAAAAAATGGTAAAAATAATACGATTGAAGTGACCAGTGATAGAAGAGAGATAAATCAAATACTCCAACAGGGATTAGGATTTCAGGTTAGTAAACTAATAAATGTATCGGGGCTTCAAAAAGAAGTAGAACGAACAGCCTCTTCATTAGATTCTGACCAACATAGTATAGATTTATCTCAGTTTATAAATAATCAAAATCAAGATAAGATCATTGCGTCTACTACTATTCCAATGAGAAATAATGAACAAAGTCTTAATGAATTTCTTTTAAAAGGAAGTGAAATTTCAATAAAGGAAAATAGTCTCTTTTCTTTAAATCAGTTTATTTCTGAAAAAAATATTCAAATAGATAATCAATCACTTAGTATCATTGCCTCTTCTATTTATCAATTACTATTGCAATCTAATTTTCAACTAATTCAACGTGATATCAGTACAACGCTACCTGAATATGCACAATTAGGAGAAGAAGTTCGTGTAGAAAAAGGTGTAAATGATTTTAAGTTTTACAATGGGAACAATTCAGAGTATCTACTTTTATTTAAAAATGAGGGGAATGAGGTTTCTGTTTCGTTAAAAGGGCTGCCTTTTATTAATATTTACTCAATTGATACGAGTGAGCAGAAAACAATTAATCCTAATACGATAAATGTGCAGAACAAATTTACAAACCAATCGAATCAGAATAACGGCACTATTCAAAGTGGACGTGCTGGTCAAACGGTGGATGTTTACAGAAATGTGTATGATATAAATGGAAACTTTATCAAGAAAGAATTCATTAGTGAAGATACATATTTACCTATAAATGAAATTGTTTTGAGCAATGAAGACCCTAACATAGCAAGTGATATAAGTAACCAAACTTCTAGTCCACAAACCGAAATGTCTGAAGCGCAATCACCTGCTCAAAATAGTGATCTGAATGGAACGAAACAAGATAGTACAAATGAGAAATCGACTAAATAGCATCAAGTAAGGAGGAGTTTTTATGAAGGAAACTAGAAAAAGACTTGGAGATCTAATGGTCACAGCAGGTTTTATTACAAATGATCAACTTCAAAATGCCTTAAATGAAAAAGGACCTTCTCAAAAGCTTGGAGATTATTTAGTCCAGCAAGGCTTAATTACTGAATTACAATTAATCGAAGTTTTAGAGTTTCAGCTAGGAATCTCCCATGTTAGTTTGTATCGATATCCATTTGATGAAACATTAACAAATGTCATCCCAAAGGATGTGGCAAAGCGTCATCTTGTTTATCCATTAAAAAAACAAGGGGACAAATTATATGTTGCAATGAATGATCCGTTAGATTACTTTGTCATCAATGATTTACGTATGATGACAGGTTTTCAAATTGTTCCACTTTTTGCGTTAAAGGATGATTTACTTCGTACAATCAATCGCTTCTTAGATAGTGATTCCTTTGAAGAGTGGTCGAATGAAATGGACGTTTTACTGAAAGAAGGATCTTTAAATGAAGAAGATTCACCGGCAGTCAAAATCGTAAATCAGATTCTTCAGCATGCCATTCATCAAAAGGCAAGTGACATTCATATTGATCCATATGAATCTAAAGTGATTGTAAGATATCGTGTTGATGGAAAGCTCCAAACAGAAAGATCCTTTCCGAAACATATGCAAGGGATGGTAAATGCTCGTATTAAAATTATGAGTCAAATGGATATTACAGAATCCCGTATACCACAGGATGGACGACTGAAATATACTATCGATTTTCATGAAGTGGATATACGTGTTTCTACATTGCCTACGATTTATGGAGAAAAGATTGTTTTAAGGCTATTAGATTTAGGAAGTGCCTTAAATGATGTAACAAAGCTAGGATTTAATCCATTGAACATGGAACGATTTATGAAATTGATTCAAAAGCCACATGGAATCTTACTAATTACAGGACCAACTGGGAGTGGAAAATCTTCCACACTTTATTCAGCATTAAACCAATTAAATACGGAAGAAGTAAATATTATTACAATTGAAGATCCAGTGGAATATCAAATAGAAGGCATTGGTCAAATTCAAGTAAATCCACAAACTGGTATGACGTTTGCAACTGGATTACGTGCTATTTTGCGACAAGATCCAAATATTATCATGATCGGAGAGATTCGAGATCGTGAGACAGCAGAAATTGCAATACGTGCAAGTTTGACTGGACACTTAGTGCTAAGTACATTACATACTAATGATTCAATCGGAACAGTTACCCGTTTGATTGATATGGGAATTGAGCCATTTATGGTGGCGACATCTTTAAATGGAGTTGTTTCACAACGTCTAATTAGGCGAGTATGCCGAGATTGCAGTGAGGTGGCAGAACCTACGAAAAGAGAGATTGCTATTTTTGCTGAAAGAGGAATGACAATCGAGAAAATCCATCGAGGTAAAGGATGTTCAACCTGTAATTATTCCGGCTATAAAGGTAGGATAGCAATTCATGAATTACTACTTATTAATGATGAATTACGACGGGAAATTGCAAATGGTGCTGATTTCTCAACTCTTTATACAATTGCACATAACAATAAGACAATTTTTCTTTTAGAGGATGGATTGTTAAAGGTTCAGCAAGGGATTACAACAACTGAAGAAGTATTACGTGTAACAATGTCTTAACAAGAGGTGAGTTCGTGTAATGGAGAAACTAAATCAAATCGTACAATCTGCAATAAATATAAACGCTTCTGATCTACATCTCTCAGTAGGATTACCTCCAATCTTACGAATAGATGGGGAACTTCGTAGACAGAACGAAGAGATTATTACGAATGATGAGATAATAGAATTTGGAAAGAATTTAACAACTGAAACACAATGGAATAGCTTCCAAGTAAAAGGAGAAGTCGATTTTTCATTTAGTAATGAAGAAAATCAACGTTTTCGTGTAAATTTATTTTTACAAAGCGGAAAGACTTCATTAGCAATTCGGCCAATATCTATGAATATACCATCATTACAAGATCTTAGTTTACCAAATGTCATCTCTCAAATCGTAGAGGCTCCTCATGGATTGATACTTGTAACAGGTCCTACAGGGAGTGGGAAATCCACAACGCTTGCGTCAATGGTAGACTATATCAATCAAACAAAGCGAAAACATATCATTACATTAGAGGATCCAATCGAATATATACATACTCATAAAAATAGTGTCATTCAACAGAGAGAGGTTGGTACCGATACAGAAAGCTTTGCGAACGGTCTTCGTGCTTCATTGCGACAGGACCCAGATATTATCTTAGTTGGTGAGTTAAGAGATTTAGAGACAATTAGTACAGCAATTACAGCCGCGGAAACTGGACATCTAGTCTTGGCTACATTACATACATCGAGTGCAGTTGCAACAGTGGAACGAATTGTTGATGTATTCCCTGCTGAACAGCAAGGGAAAATTCGGTTACAGTTTGCAAATGTGTTAGTAGGAGCGATTTCGCAGAAACTATTTCCTCGTATTGATACAAAAGGGAGAATTGTGGCGACGGAAATTTTGCTGAATAATGCTGCTGTAGCAAATATGATCCGAACGGATAAAATCCATCAGCTTCCATCCGTTATGCAAACTTCTAAGGCACAAGGAATGCATACGTTTCAAACATCTTTAACTGAACTTGTCAGAAACGGAATCCTATCTAAAAGTAGTGTCGCACCGTACGTAGAAGAAAGGATTATGTAAAATGCCACAATTTGAATATGTCGTACGGAACCAGTCTGGAAAGAAGCAATCTGGAAAAATAAAGGGCTCCTCAAAAAGAGAAGTTTATGAACAGTTACGAGAGAAAAAGCTTGGTATTTTGGAATTAAAAGAAATCCCAGAAACAGTACTTAATCGTGATATAACTTTTGGTAAACCACTTAAGTTAAAAGATTTTGTGATGTATTTAAGGCAGTTTGCCACTTTATTACGGGCGGGTGTTACAATCGTTGCTGCAACAAGGATTCTAGCTTCTCAAGTAGATGCAAAAAGTTTAAAACAGGCACTTCAAAATATAGAAGAAGACCTACGTTCTGGTCAACCATTGTCGGTCGCTTATCAAAAGCAACCAAAACTATTTAATAAGTTATTTATTAATATGGTAAAAGCTGGAGAAAGTACAGGTCAATTAGATGAAGCTTTAGAAAGTATGGCAGATTATTATGAAAAACAATTACGGTTACGACAAAAAATACAAGCAGCAATGATGTATCCTGTCGCAGTAGGGATACTATCAGTACTTGTTGTCACTTTTCTGCTAGTAAAGGTTGTGCCGACATTTGTAAAAATGTTTGGAGATTTACATCAAGATTTGCCGACCATTACGAAGGTTATTATTCATTCTAGTAATTGGATGAAGTCCTACTGGTGGTCAATATTTGTATTGTATGCTGTGTTACATGTGACTTTTTTGTTAATTAAGAATAATAAGAATAGTAAATATTATCTAGATTATGCTATACTAAAATTGCCGATAATTGGTAATTTGTTTCGACAAAGCGTCATTGCTCGACTGACAAGGACACTAAGTTCGTTATTGTCGAGTGGTGTTCCAATCCTTGAGGCAATGCCACTTGTAGAGGATGTTGTCGAGAACGAAGTAGTAAGTCGTGCACTCCAAAAGTCCAGTTCTTCCTTAAAAATGGGACAAGCTCTTTCTGAACCGTTAAAGGAACACTGGGTATTTCCACCACTCGTTTCTCAAATGATTTCGGTTGGAGAAGAAACAGGTTCACTAGACCACATGCTTGTAAAAGTATCTGAATTTTATGAATCTGAAGTGGAGTACACATCTGATCGTTTGAAGGCACTAATCGAACCAGTAATGATCATTTTTTTAACATCAATTGTTGGAGCCATCGTTTTAGCAATCATTATTCCGTTATTCAAGCTTTACAATTCTTTCTAGCAATTCAACAAAAAGTCTGAAAAGGGAGAGATTGAAAATGTTGAAAAAGTTTTTAAAGAATGAAAGAGGTTTGACGTTAATTGAGTTATTAGCAGTTATTGTTATTTTGGGAATTGTGGCGGCTATTGCGATTCCTGCAGTAGGGAGTATTATACATAAAAGTAAAGTTGATGCAGTTAAAGCAGATGCAGTACAAATATTAAATTCTGCGAAAACTTATGTTGCTGCAAATGGTGTACCTAGTTCGGGGGTAATTACATCAACACAATTAAGTGATTTTGTTAGTGATAATAAATGGGGCGCTAATTATCAGGTTGAAGTAGATACGGCTGGAAAGAGTTTTAAATTTGATTCGGGCACTTTAAATTCAACTACATTTACTCAAGAAGCTAAAAGTATCGATGGTATTTCTTTTAACATAAAAAATGCCACGTCTTCTGATATTTCTAATGAAAATAGTAATAGTGACTCTATAAGTATTGTTAAGTAATGTTCTTAGGGTATGAGCTCTACAACCTCATACCCTTTCTTCCTATCTACTGATCTAATAAACTACTAAGAAGGATTTGGGTTTCATGATTTTCATCTACCTTTATTTTTTTCTATTAGGCCTTGTGTTTGGCTCTTTTTTTAATGTTGTAGGCTTACGCATTCCTTTAGGTCAATCAATTGTTTCTCCTCGATCAGCATGTCCAAATTGTGGTCATACATTACGGACTGTAGAGCTAATTCCAGTTTTATCATATGTCATTCAAGGAGGGAAATGTCGTAAGTGTGGAGTTCGAATTTCTCCAGTTTATCCATTCTTTGAACTGTTAACGGGGTGTTTATTTGCTTATGCAGTTTATCGAATAGGGATCAACGCTGAGTTACTTTTAGCACTTACGTTTATTTCATTACTTGTGATTATTGTCATTTCTGATGTAACTTATATGATTATTTCGAATCGCGTTTTACTATTTTTTCTACCTTTGTTTCTAGTGGAACGCTTTTTCAACCCATTACCCCCTTGGTGGAGTAGCCTTGTAGGTGCGCTAGGTGCATTTTTACTTCTATTCCTTATTGCAATTGTTAGTAAGGGAGGAATGGGTGGTGGAGACGTTAAGTTATTTGGGGTACTAGGTTACGTTTTAGGTTGGAAGCTAATTCTACTAACCTTTATGATTGCTTGTTTTAGTGGTACGATTTTTGGTTTAGCTTTTATGCTGGCAGGAAAAGTGCAAAAACGGAAGCCAATTCCATTCGGTCCATTTATAGCTTTTGGAGCACTTGTGAGTTATTTTTATGGCAGTTCTCTATTAAATTGGTATTTTTCATTGATCGCATAAAGGGAGGTTATGAAATTTTGTTATTTCAACTAAACAGAAAAAAAAGATTAGCTAATTTAGAAATAAAAGACCACGTCATTCGATTTACTGAAATGAAAAATAGCATGCCTCCGAAACCTGAAAAATATGGAGAAATAGTAATTCCAGAGGGAGTGCTAAAAAATGGAGAAATTCAAGATCAGCTTACATTTCAGCTTTTAATGGAACAAGCAGTTCAGGAATGGGGAATTAAACGAAAAGCTATCCAATTTCTAGTTCCAGATCAATTAATAGTTGTTCGTAAACTTCAAGTGCCGGCTTACTTACCTTATGAAGAGATAAAGGGCTATCTATATATTGAACTTGGAAATACGATTCATTTACCATTCGAAGATCCAATTCTTGATTTTACTGTATTACGGTTAAAGGAAGAATATCATGAAATATTACTTTTCGCTGCACCAGAGAATGTAATGAATGAGTACAAAAACATTTTTGAATCATGCTCATTGCATCCTTTAACAGCAGATATCTCTTCCTTATCGTTATTTCGTTTATATCAACTAATGGATAATGAAGATGAGGAAGAAAATGTCATGATTTTAAAGTTGGATCAGTTTGGTGCAAATATAGGAATCTATCAAAATGGTTTACCTTTATTTATTCAAAATGAAATTCTTTCCCATTATGAAGAATCTGATCATTTACAGACTAACCAATTTAATCTCGTTGAACCGCTTGATGAATTGATAGAAAGTATTGGTCGTGTTATCCATTTTTATAAATATAATATGATGGGTGGAACCGCAGATTTACATAAAATTATACTATCAGGAGATCACTCATTAATAGAATTGGCTCGTAAAAAGCTTGAATCTCAGTATACATATGAAGTTGTTGAGATGGATTATGGAATCGAAAAAGGAAATGAAGACGAAAAAATTCCGATGAAGTATTACGCTTGTATTGGACTTGGATTAAAAGAGGTGTAATTCATGATTGTTAATGTGAACTTATTACCTCAACGAGAAAAAAGAAATGTTGTAATGTATATACTATTGCTTACATTTTTTTTGTGCATTTTTGTAACTTGCCTCTCATTTTTTATGATGAAAAAAAATGAAGAGCAAAAGAAAGGAAGTCTGGAACAACAGTTAGCTGCTACACAGGCTGCATTAATACAGCAAAAAAAGAATGTGCAATCAACAGAAAATCCGTCAGATGAAGTAAAATTACAGAATGAAGTAAATCAATTAAAAGATTCAACTGTTTCAACTATTACCATTATCGATCAGTTAACAAAACTGCTACCGATGTATGGTGTATTTCAGTCTTTGAATTATGAGAGCGGTGGCACTATTACTTTACAGGTTCGATTTAATGATAAGCGAGAAGCCATTTATTATTTTGCTAGATTGCAAAAACAAAACTGGATAGAGGGAATCAACCTCTCCTCAATTGAAGCAATAGAAGGATCAAATACAGATCAAACAGCAAAAGTTCAAGAGGTTTCAGGCTATATTGCAAACTATCAAATACAAGTAAATAAAGAAAAAGTGAGTAAACTAGAGGGGGATGCAAAATGACAATCGAATTTACTAGAAAGCATCTTGCTTTTTCACTTTTAGGTATTCTCTTTATTGTAGGTTTAGCATGTTATTGCTATTTTATTGTTCTTCAACCTCTTAAAAACGAACGAAATAATATAGAAAGTCAACTTCAATTACAGCAACGACTATTAACACAAAATCAATCAGTCACAGCTCCTAATCAAAACAAAGAGATAAAGATTAGTACGGCTTTGTTACAAGATGAATTACCTGTAAAACCGTTAGAGGATCAGTTTTTATTAAATCTTGAAAAAGCGGAGACTCTTTCTGGCGTACTGATCTCATCAATTGGTTCAGCTAATATTGAGGACAAAAATGCCAGACAATTAGAAAATGGCATTCTAGAAAATACAGTTCCAATTCAACCTAAGCAAAATGGAATAACAAATAGCCAGACAAATAATGATGTGAAAGATTTAACGTTTTCCCTTCAAGTGAAGTATATGTATTATGAACAGCTTCACAATTTTTTGCAGGAAATAGAAAAATCGACTCGAATTATTCAAGTTGAAAGTGTAAATTTTACGGGGAAAAATGATCAGTCTTCTTTAACAAGTGCTCCGGTGAAATCTGAAGCAAGTATTGTAATAAAGACATTTTATGATCCATCATTAAAAGGATTAGCATTACAGGACCCAACAATTGATGTACCTAAATCCTGTGAAAAAAGAACAAATCCAGTAGTATATCAAGATTGTTCAAAGTAAAGTGAAACTTCAAACGGAGGGTGGTCATACTGCTCGTAAATGCAGGATAAAAAGAAGAACGAAAAAAGGCTATCCATTGTTTAAATGGATGGCCTTTCGTATAATGAATATTTGTCTAACTGTATTACGAAAATAACTTCTCTTCAACGCTTTTCATAACAGAATCCCAAAATAAATTTTCCTTCATAAATGTAGAACGCATTTCTTTAAATACAACAATTTGTTTCGCTTGGAAATCAGGATCTTCTTTATCCGGAATCTCTTTTTTCTTTTCAGCTACAAATGCTTCTACTTCGGAAGAACGAGGTCCCCATACTTTCATTTCATTTCCATCTTGGTCCATAAAAATAAAAATAGGGATCGAACGAGAAGTGCCATTCGTTAAGTATTGATCCATTAGTTCTAGATTGTCATCTCTGTTTAAGAAACGTGTTTCAATTTGGGCAATTTCCATCATCTTTTGGATAATTGGTACACATAATAGTGCATCTCCACACCAATCAGCAGTTAGAGTTACAACTTTCCAGTTTTTAATTTTTAATTCTTCCAATTTTCGAACTAATTGTTCTTCTACTTTCACTTGATCAAATATGTACTGTATTTCATCTTTATTTACATTCATTGAATCCACATATTGCTGAAATGTCATTCCTTTTTCAAACCATTGAAGTAATGTCATTCTATTTCCTCCATATCTTTTTACTTACTATCATTATAATTCAATTCTTACTCATTTACTTGTAAATAGATTCCAATTATTTTGGACTAGAACTAAGAAAATCCGAATATATTTTGAGCATAAAAATGAATCTTAAACTAGTTTTCTACAGCTAAATAGTGAAAGCAAATATGAGAATCATGTTAAGGAGGGAAGAAATGAATCCAAATATTGAGCTTCAACCGAAAAGAAGAGGGTTTCCTAGGTGGTTAAAGATCACACTATCAGTTGTAGTTTGTATTGTATTAATTTTGTCGATAACTGGATTTTATTTAGTAAATAAATCATTACCAACGATTGAAGGAAAACTAGTATTACCAGGGTTAAGTGAAGAAGTTTCGGTAGTTCGTGATGCAAAAGGTGTGCCGCATATTACGGCAAAGAATTTACATGACTTGTACATGGCTCAAGGGTTTGTAACTGCACAAGATCGCTTATTTCAAATGGATTTAAGTAGAAGACAAGCTTCGGGACAATTAAGTGAAGTGATTGGTAAAGCGACTGTTGATCGTGATGCATACTTTCGCACATTAGGATTACGCCGAGCAGCAGAAGCATCATATAGTGGGTACTCACAAAATGCTAAAAATGTTCTCAAATGGTATGCCGATGGAGTAAATGCATTTCGTAATCAAGCCATTAAAAATGGAAAACTTCCTCTTGAGTTTAAAATTCTGCGATATCAGCCTACGAAGTGGACCCCAATTGATTCTTTATCGATTGGAAAGTACATGGCATTTGATTTAGGTGGGCATTGGGAAGAACAGGCTTTTCGATATTATGTAATGAATAAGTTTCCGAAAGAGAAGGCTTTGGAATTATTTCCAAAAGATAATGATTTGGACCCGTATATTATCCCAAGTGGAACTGCGAAAATTGATGTAGAAAAAAGCTTTGCTGACGTTGTTACACCACCTGAATGGAATGGAAGTAACAACTGGGTTGTTAGCGGTACAAAAACTAAGTCAGGTAAACCATTATTGGCAAATGATCCACATTTAGGTTTAGCAACACCTGCCATTTGGTACGAAACACATTTAAAAGCGAATGATATGAATGTGTCTGGGGTAATTTTTGCTGGCGTTCCGGGAATCATTCTTGGTCATAATGAGCACATTGCGTGGGGAGTGACGAATGTTGGGCCAGATGTACAGGATTTATATATTGAAAAACGAAATCCTGCTAACAAGAATGAATTTTTATATGATGGGAATTGGGAAAATGCGAAAGTAATCAATGAACGAATCAAAGTGAAAGGCGAAAAGGATAAGGTGTTGCCAGTTACCATTACAAGGCATGGACCAATTATTTCGGAATTTGCTGGAGATGCGGGGAAATCTACTGCTTTTTCATTAGAGTGGACTGCTCTAGAGCCTACTAGGGAATTAGAAGCCATCTTATTATTAAACAATGCAACTGATTGGGCTTCTTTTAAAAAAGGCTTAAATTTATTTGAAGCTCCTGCTCAGAATTTTGTATTTGCATCGGAGGATGGAACAATTGCTTACCGAGCAAATGGAAAAATACCTATTCGGAAAAAAGGAAATGGACTAGTGCCTGTGCCAGGTTGGACTAGTGAATATGCTTGGAAGAGTTATATTCCTTTCGAAGAACTTCCAACTTTAGTGAATCCAAAAGAAGGGTTTATTTCAACAGCGAATAACAAGGTTGTAGATGATTCTTATCCTTATCATATTTCTAACTCATGGGCACTACCATACAGGCAAATGAGGATTCGTGAAGTATTAAATCAAAGCAACCAACTAACCGTTAACGATATGGAAGAACTTCAGATGGATGAAAAAAATTTACAAGCAAAAGAGCTTGTTCCAGGATTTATTGCGTCACTAAAGAAGAATGAAAAACAATTAAATAAAGAAGAAAAGCAAGGATTAAAGGAACTTGAGAAATGGGATTATGATGATGATAAAGATGCAGCAGCTCCACTTATTTTTCAAGTTTGGATGAGTCAAATGAATGAGAAGCTTTTTTCAAAGCAAATTTCTGACAAAATGTTAGAGTTGTTTAAGGATCGAACTGTAATTGTTGACCAGCTACTTCGCGATGCAATAGCAGGTAAAAAAGTGATTTGGATAGATGAAAAAGGTGGAATTGATCAGTTTTTATTTGATACGTACCATAAAACAATGAAAAACATCGAGAAAACTGATGGTCAAAACGTAGCATCTTGGAAATGGGGAGACCATCATAAAATTGCATTCAAACATCCACTTTCAAGTATCAAAGTATTGAGTTATTTCTTTAATGCAAAATCTCCGATACCAGTAGGTGGCAGTACTACGACTGTTAAGGCTGCTGGATATGACGAAAATGGGATTGTTGATCATGGCGCTTCGTGGAGAACAGTAGTTGATTTTACTGATTTAACGAAGTCAGAGAATATTGTTGGTCCAGGTCAGACAGGAAATTTAGGTAGTAAATGGTATAGTGATCAAATGGAAGATTGGGTTTATGGAACATATCATACGACAAGAAATAAAAATGTTAGTGGCATAGAGGAAATTTTAGTCCCTAACAAGAAGTAAATAAAAGATAAATAGATGAGGTAGACAGTGACTATTCATGTCTGCTTTCTTTACTTTTGGTCTAAAGTTCAATTACTAGAGTTTATTTTTTTGATGTACTAAAATAGTAAATAGAAAAAAGAGGTATTCAATAGTTAAAATAAGTATGTAAAAGTTTATAAACCTTATCGTTTTATTATAATCTTGTTTTTAAATCACATCATGTGACAGATAGTGGTTATAGATATTACTCGCAAGAACAACTTCATCACTTCTTAGGCATTAAAAACGAATTGAAATTAAACAAAACGGTGATAGGGTATTGTAGAGTTAGCTCACACAAACAAAAGGATGACTTAGAAAGACAAATTGATAACCTAAAACATATATGCTTGCTAAGGGTTATTAATTTGAAATCATCACGGATATAGGAAGTGGGATTAACTACAATAAAAAAGGATTAAACAAACTAATAGACAAGGTCACTAATTCGCAAGTAGAAAAGATAGTTAATCTATATAAAGATAGGTTGATAAGATTTGGCTTTGAACTAATAGAAAACCTATATAATAAATACGGAACGACTATTGAAGTAATAGATAATACCTAAACGACCGAAGAACAGGAATTGGTTGAAGATTTAATTCAAATTATTACCGTATTTAGTTGTAGACTTCAAGGTAAAAGGGCGAATAAAGCTAAGAAGATGATTAAGGAGTTGATGGATAGTGATTCTTGCGAAGAAAATAAGGATAAAACCAACTAAAGAACAGGAACATCAGCTTTGGAAATCAGCAGGAACAGCTCGCTGGGCATATAATTGGACACTGGGGAAGCAAGAAGAAAATCACAAGAACGGTGATAAATTCATATCTCATGGCATCCTTCGTAAAGAATTGACTGCTTTAAAACAAACGGAAGAATATGCTTGGTTGTATGAAGTTTCTAACAATATCACAAAGCAAGCTATCAAAGACGCTTGTCGTGCATATAAGAAATTCTTTATGAAACAATCAGATAAACCACGTTTTAAAATAAGGAAGAAATCAAAACCGTCTTTTTACAATGATAACGTTAAACTCAAAGTTAAAAAGGATGAAGTCTTGATTGAAAAAATTGGTTGGATTAAGACATCTGAACAAATACCGATGAGAGTGAAGTATTCTAATCCAAGAATCAGCTTTGATGGTAAGTATTGGTATCTATCTGTAGGAGTTGAAGAAGAAACACAACCAACTGAATTAACAGATGTTTCGCTTGGAATAGATGTTGGTGTGAAAGAATTAGCAGTATGTTCAGATGGTAGAACGTTTAAAAACATTAACAAAACAAAATCAGTAAAAAAGGCAGAGAAACGCCTTCATAGGTTGCAACGTCAAGTTTCTCGAAAATATCAATTGAACAAGGAGGGAAACCGTTTCGTCAAAACAAGCAACATTATAAAAATCGAAAGTAAGATACGACACTTACATAGAAGATTATCGAATATCAGAATCAATCATCTTCATCAAACGACAAACGATATAGTGAAAACCAAACCATATCGAATTATAGTGGAAACCTTGAACATCAAAGGAATGATGAAGAATAAGCATTTGTCAAAAGCGATTGCCAAACAAAGCTTATACGAATTTAAACGTCAAATTCAATATAAATGTGAGAAACATGGTGTTGAATTTGTCGAAGTTGGTAAATGGTACCCATCTTCTAAAATGTGTTCATGTTGTAGAAGTATTAAAAAGGATCTAAAGTTATCGGACCGAGTATATCAATGTAAATGCGGTCTTGTGATGGATAGAGACTTAAACGCTTCTATTAACTTATCACATTATCAATTAGCAAATTAACATCTGAAAGTTATTGCTAATGTGTACGATTCGTTGTATCAGAATTTACGCCCTCGGAGTGTCAAATCAAACGAGAGTAGCTTCGGCAAAATCGGACATGTAGAACAGGGAAATAAACAAACTTTATGGACTTTTATAAGGTTTTGGCAACGGCGATAAGATGAATAATATAGGATTAGTTCTAGAAGGCGGCGGTATGAGAGGCGTTTATACAGCGGGTGTCTTAGATTTTTTTATGGAAAATAATCTCTTATTTCCATATGTAATTGGAGTATCTGCGGGTGCATGTAATGGTACGTCGTATATTTCGAATCAAATTGGAAGAAATAAGAGAGTAAATACAGAATACTTATCGCACCCTGATTATATTTCATTTAAAAACTTAGTCCGAAAAAAGCAATTGTTTGGAATGGATTTATTGTTTGATATTATTCCGAATGAATTGGATCCATTTGATTTTGAATCGTTTTTTGAGAGTGAACAACGGTTTATGATTGGAGCAACAGACGTCATTTCAGGACAACCAGTGTATTTTGATAAAAATGACATTCTTGAAAAAGATGATTTACTAAAGGTAGTCCGTGCATCAAGCTCACTTCCATTAATGGCACCAATTGTTGAATTCGATACTTTTCAATTATTGGATGGTGGCATTGCAGACCCAATTCCATTGAAGAAATCTGAAATGGATGGAAATCACAAAAATGTTGTTGTGCTGACTAGAAATGCAGGATATGTTAAAAAGAAATCAAAATCTTCATGGCTATTGAATCGTCAATTTAAAGAGTATCCAAATTTGGCAAAAGCAGTAGCTGATCGCCATAGTTTGTATAATGAACAAATTGCATATATTGAAGAACAAGAGAAAAAAGGAAATGTGTTTGTGATCCGTCCTACGCAAAAGTTAATTGTTGGACGCATTGAACGCAATCGTGATCGTTTGGTTAGCTTGTATGAACAAGGCTATGAAGACGCAAAAAAACAAATAGAAGCACTTCAAGAATTTCTTCAAATAGAAAAATCGACTTACTTTGTAAAATAAAAGACAAGTGAATGTACTTTTTTATTATAAGAACAGTAAATTGTCTTTAATGTTACACATTATATTAATTTAAGTACATCACTTATAAATGTGGTGTGCTTTTTTGTTTTAAGACCTCTTAATGACCTCATTTACTACAACAACAAAAATACTTTTATACCGTAAATAAATTACAAACTGTTGTGGTAAATTAAGAGCGTCATTTCGTACAACATTTAATATCTTGGAGGTATTTTTTTGAAAGAATACACAGTTAGAGAAGTAGCGGATTTGTTAGGGAAACACGAAGAAACGATCAAACGTTGGGTTAGAACTGGTAAGTTACCTAATTCATACCGAAACAGTGACAAAGAAGGATGGAGAATATTTGAGTCTGATTTATTAAATCTGAATAACGTTATAACAATCAAACAAGAAAGTGCTGATTTAAAATCCGAGGCTGATGAAACAGAGTTAGTTAAATTAGCATACAAAGCAATTACTCTTACCTCTCCTACTGATGATATCTTATCAATTCTTACTGTTGTAGGAATTAAACGATCATTAGAGTTGCTTCTTATTATGCAACAATCGGCTACTAAAGTTAAAAACCCTGACGGGTTTCTTCGA
>Ga0187780_10000249_pt1 | contig 40896 bp, 38 predicted proteins | sample 1015_Q2_SP10_20__FD_132429 | JGI IMG/M metagenome (GOLD analysis project Ga0187780, IMG submission 132429) | Tropical peat soil microbial communities from peatlands in Department of Meta, Colombia - 1015_Q2_SP10_20_MG | ecosystem: Environmental > Terrestrial > Soil > Wetlands > Peat | place...
CGGATGAAGGCGTACGTCCCGTCTGACCAGGCTTGCCCGAACGGCATGATGACAAAGAGGTCAGCAGTCGTCGCGGTCGCTGCCGGGGCGGGTGTCTGCGCTGCCTGGCTCGCTGCTGTGCCAAAGGATGAGCGTCTCAGCAAATCAGCGGCCGGGCCATACATCATGCGGTCATTGTCGATGATCTTCGCTTGAGCGGCGAGGTAGTCCTTGACGGTGGCAACGTCCTTGAAGGCTGGCATGACGGCTTGGTGCAACCATCTACTCCAGGTACCGGAGTTGGGGTCCGATCCGCCGCCGCCCAGCGGGTTAGGAGAATGCTGATCGAGTATCTCGAGGGCGCGGAGCAGCAGGCCTGCATCACCCCCGGCGGCGGACAACAGTACCGGGTCGTCGCTCTGCAGCTTGAGGTCGTCGTCGGTGTCGGAGCTATACAGTTCGTAGGCTCTGCGGACCATCGCCATCGTGGCGTCGAGCAGGTTTTTAGCCTTGGGCAGTTCTTCGAGGACTTGCAAGGACAAGATGATCTGGTCGGGCACGACCATGTTCTGCTCCCAGGATGACCTGGGCATTCTGCGCAGCATCTCCTCCAGGCTGAGATGGCCTAGTCCGCGCTGGGTGAGCTTCCGGCGGAACCGCTCCCGCTGTGGCCAGTGGACCGTTTGGAGGAACTCATCCAAGGCAAGGTCCACGGCGGGCCGGAACTTGGCCCATGCGGCCACGTCGAGCGCCTTCTGCTGCTCGTCAGTAAGCCTCAGGGGGATGGTCACTATGGCGGGTCTATCGTCGGTCACAGTTTCTAGTATGGGCGAGCTAGGCTGACCGCGCGGGGGTTGGCGTGAGGATGCCGCGCGACGGATTGTGATGAGAGAGACCGCTCCCCGACCAGCGGCGGGGAGCGGTGCTACGGTTGGCCGGGGTCAGAGCTGGACGGTCGCTTCTACGGTGAGCCGACGGGTCGGGCGGACGTTTTCAGACTTGGAACGTGGACCTATAGCAACACCGGCGGCCCATCGGTGCTGTTGCGCGGATCTGCGTCGCTGCGCGTCGTCACGGGCTTGGCGAAATGCGAGACAGCGTCGGCAGCGCCGGTGCGCGTACGATCTGGTGCCATGGCGGACCTTGAGGTGCAGTACCTCCAGGTGCAGACGACGACCGATTCGCGCGCGGAGGCGATGGAGCTGTCCCGGGCCGCGGTCGAGGCGAGGCTGGCCGCGTGCGCGCAGGTGGCCGGCCCGGTGGCGTCTGTGTACTGGTGGGACGGGGGGCTGGAGCGGGCCGAGGAGTGGCTCGTGCTCCTCAAGCTCCCGGTCGATCGCTACGACGAGCTGGCCGCCTTTCTCGCCGAACGGCACAGCTACGACGAGCCTGAGATCGTCGCCTTGCCCATCGTGACCGGGTCGGCCGCGTACCTGGCCTGGATGCGGGAGGAGACTCGCCCCGTCGAGGGGGCGCCAGGATGACCCGCCCGGTCGGACCGCGCGGGGAGCCATGAAGGCAGTGATCTGTGACAGGTACGGGCCGCCGGACGTCCTGTGGCTCCGAGATATCGCGCGGCCCGTACCCGGGCCGGGCCAGGTCCGCATCGAGATCCACGCCACCACGGTCAACCGGTCAGACTGCGCGTACCGCCAGGGCACGCCGCCCTACGCCCGCTTGTTCACCGGCCTGTTCCGGCCGAGGCGGCGGATCCTCGGTACCGAGCTGGCCGGCGTGGTCGAGGCAGTCGGCCCGGCCGTCACCGAGTACAAGGTCGGTGACCAGGTCTTCGGCATCAACGCCTGGAGGTTCGGCGCGCACGCGCAGTTCGTCTGCATGCCGGAAAGCGCCCCGCTGGCGCCCATGCCGGCCGGCCTGAGCTTCCCGGAGGCCGCGGCGGTCTGCGACGGGGTGATCCTGGCCCTGATGTGCCTGCGCCCGGCGGATGTCCGGAAGGGGCGGAGCATCCTCGTCTACGGTGCGTCCGGATCCATCGGCACCGCCGCCGTCCAGCTGTCCAGGTACTTCGGCGCCGACGTCACCGCGGTGTGCAACACCAAGAACCTCGAGACGGTCAGGTCGCTCGGCGCCGACCAGGTCATCGATTACACGCGGGAAGACTTCACCGGCAACGGCCAGACCTACGACGTGATCTTCGATGCGGTCGGCAAGCACTCGTTCCGGCGGTGCCAGGGCTCACTGAACCGGGGCGGGATCTACCTGGCCACCGACCAGCTGCAGAACCTCGTGCTGGCCCTGTGGACCTCGCGGGTCGGCGACAAGAAGGTGGTATTCCCGATACCTCCCCGGTACACCAAGCAGGACGTGTTGTTCCTCAGGCAGCTCATCGAGGCGGGGCAGTACCGGGCGGTCATTGACCGGTGCTATCCGCTGGACGAGGTGGTCGAGGCGACGAGGTACGTCGAGACCGAGCAGAAGACCGGGAACGTGGTCCTGACCGTCGGCTAGGCCGTCGGCGGCACGTTCCAGGACAAGATGACCGGCTCGGCGTGCTCGTGGCCGAGCGTGCTGATCGTCCCGGTGTCCAGCCGGAACAACCTCCCGCCGGGCGGCTCGAGCCGCAGCCAGCGGGCGGTCAGCACCCGCAGCACGTGGCCGTGCGCGACCAGCGCGACGTCGCCGTCGGCCAGCAGCGGCTCGGCCCGGCGGAGTACCCGGTCCACCCGGTCACCGACCTGCTCCACCGTCTCCCCGGGATGCCCGGCGTCGCCCGGGATTACGCCGTCCCGCCACAGGTACCAGCCGGGGCGCTCCTGCTGGATCTGCGGCGTGGTCAGGCCCTCGTAGCCACCGTAATCCCACTCCCACAGGTCCGGGTCCGGCTTGGCGTCAGCCAGGCTGCGTTCGAGCGCCAGCTCGGCGGTACGCGCCGCCCGCCGGGCGGGACTGGCGAAGGCGGCCACGATGTCACGCCAGGCCAGCATCCGGGCCAGCGCCACGGCGGCGGCCTCACCGCGCCGGGTAAGCGGGACGTCCGTCCGTCCCGTGTGCCTGCCGTCCCGGCTCCATTCAGTCTCGCTGTGCCGCAGCAGGATCAGCTCTCCCATGGCCGATAACATATCGGCAATGGGAATTTCCGATGTCGCAGGCCCGCTCGCCGACATCCGGGTGCTGGACCTGACCCGGGCGCTGTCCGGGCCGTTCGCCACGATGATCCTCGGCGACCTCGGCGCCGACGTGATCAAGGTCGAGGACATCTGGCACGGCGATGACACCCGGCGCTGGGGCCCGCCGTTCCAGGGCGACGACGCCGCCTACTTCCTGTCCGTGAACCGGAACAAGCGCGGGCTCAGCGTCAACCTGAAGACGCCGGAAGGCCGGGAGGTCGTGCGGCGGCTGGCCGCGGCCTCGGACGTCATGATGGAGAACTTCCGGCCCGGTGCCGCCGCCCGCCTCGGCCTGGGCTACCAGGAGCTCTCCGGCCAGAACCCGCGGCTGATCTACGCCTCGATCAGCGGCTACGGGCAAACCGGGCCGGACGCGGGACTGCCCGGGTACGACGCGGTGGCTCAGGCCGTATCGGGGATGATGAGCGTCACCGGCGAGGCCGGCGGCGAGCCGGTGCGCTCCGGCACGTCCCTGGCCGACGTCGGCGCGGGCATGTGGGCGCTGGTGGGCATCCTCGCCGCGCTGCACGCGCGGGAGGCAACCGGCCGGGGCCAGCTGGTGGACATCTCGCTGCTGGACGGGCAGATCGCCTGGCTCACCTACGTGGCGGGGAAGTACTTCGCGACCGGCGTCACGCCGGGCCGCCACGGCAGCGCCCACGAGAGCCTGGCCCCGTACCAGGTGTTCCCGACCGCCGATGACCCGCTGATGGTGGCGGTCGGCAGCGACGGGCTGTGGCGCCGGTTCACCGCGGCCACCGGGCTCGGCGAGCTGACCGACGACCCGCGCTACGCCACCAACCCCGACCGGGTACGCCACCGGGACACGCTGATCCCGCGCATCACCAAGGCGCTCGCCGCCCGCGGCTGCGCGGAGTGGACGGACCTGCTCAACGCGGCTGGCGTCCCGGCCGGCCCGGTCAACACGGTGCCCGCGGCGCTCGCGCAGCCGCAGGTGGCCGCGCGCCAGATGGTGGTCGAGATCGATCACCCGGTCGCCGGGAAGCTGAAGACCCTCGGGTCCCCGCTGAAGCTGTCCGCGCAGCCGGCCAGCATCCGCCGCCCGCCCCCGGTGCTCGGCCAGCACACCGACGAGATCCTCGCCGAGGCCGGGTACACCGCCGCCGAGGCTGCCGGGCTGCGGGAAGCGGGCGTGGTCAGGTGACCGCGGCGGCCCTCGCGGCTGCGGGACCGGTGCCCGGGGACGGCGCCGCGACGAACGGGCCCGTCACAGAAGGCGGCGCAGCGCCAAGAGGTCGCGCATGCTGGCCTGGACCTTGACCCGGCCCGAGAGCCACATGCGGGCGATGTTCTGCGGCGTGGCAGCGAGCGCGACGCAGTCGTCGCTCGTCCCGGTCAGCCGGATGTCGGCCGGCGGGTCGTTCGGTCCGGCCTCCTTGACCGGCTCGGCACCCTGATCGGTGATCCTGGTCACGAACGTCACCCCGAGATCGGTCACATGGCAGCTGAACAAGCGGTTGCTGAAGAAGCTGGCGCGCTCCTGCGGGTCCATCTCGCCCAGTCGGTCGGTAAGGGTCTGCAGCGCCTCGCGGCACTCCTCAGCTGAAGCCATTTGCGCCTCGCTCTGGTCAACATCGGACGGTAGCATTCCAGCCGGAGGGTAGCGCACCTGACATCCTCCATCGTCCTAAGGACGAGGATTCCAGGCGCGACTCATGGTCGCGCCGTCGGTTCGCCGCTCGCGGGCCGGGCCATCCCGTCGCCTCCGCCGCGCCGTCACGGCATGCCGTGCCCCCCGGCGCACATGCCCGCTTGGCCGTCGCAGGCGTTTCGAATGTACCGTAGTGCACCGACATTTCAGGGAGGTGGCGCGGCGTTTTCTTCCCCGGCCCGGAGGCCAGGGTTCCGACGCCGCAATCCGGATGAATGACGAATACCCAGACCAGGGTGCCGGCGCTGACGATGAAGACCTCTATTCCGAACGGACAGTGGCGGGAGGGCCGTCGGCGGGCGACGCGCCGGTGGCTGCCGCTGACCCGGCCGGTCCGCCGCCGACCGGCGATGACCGGGTGGATGCCGCGGTAGCCGGGCTGAACCGGCTGGCCGCAACGTCGGCGGATGAGCATGTCGCCGTCCTGGAAGAGGTCCACGGACGGCTCAGGGACATCCTGGGCGAGCTCGACGAGACGCCAGAGACCTCCGAGGAGCCCGGGCAGCGTTGACCGCACCGCGGGCGAGGCTGGACACCGAGCTGGTCAGGAGGGGACTGGCCAGGTCGCGGGAGCAAGCGGGCGAGCTGGTCGCGGCGGGCCTGGTGACGGTGGCCGGGCAGCGGGCGTCCAAGCCGGCCACCCAGGTGGCCAAGGACACGCCGATCACGGTGACCGAGTCGGGGGAGCCCGGTTACGTGTCGCGCGGCGGTTACAAGCTGGCCGGCGCGCTGGCGGTTTTCCAAGGGGGGTGGTTCCGGGGGGTCGACCCCCCGGGCGAGCACGGTCTTGCCGTCCGGGGGCGGAATTGCCTGGACGCGGGGGCGTCGACCGGGGGGTTCACCGACGTGCTGCTGCGCGCGGGCGCCGCGCACGTGGTGGCCGCCGACGTGGGTTACGGTCAGCTGGCCTGGTCGCTGCGCACCGACCCGAGGGTCACCGTCATGGACCGGGTCAACGTGCGGGCCCTCGGGCACGTGACCCCGGTGCCGGGTCTCGTGGTCGCCGATTTGTCGTTCATCTCGCTTACCTTGGTCCTACCGGCCCTGGTCGCCACCGCGGCGCCGGACGCGGACTTCATCTTGCTGGTGAAGCCTCAGTTCGAGGTGGGTAAGGGCCGGGTAGGCGTAGGCGGCGTGGTCCGTGACACCACGGACCGTTCGGCCGCCGTAAGAAAGGTATGCGGGGCGGCGGGTGAGCTGGGCCTCGGCGTCCGGGGCATCACGGCGAGCCCGCTGCCGGGACCCGCGGGGAACGTGGAGTATTTCGTGTGGCTGCGCCGGGGCGCGCCGCCCCTGGACGAGGAGCAGCTGCGGCGGGCGATCGAGGAGGGACCCAGCTAGTGGGACAGCGGACGGTGCTGGTCATGGCGCACACGGGGCGGGAGAGCGCGGTGCGCAGCGCCCGGCTGGTGACCCAGAAGCTGACCGCCGCCGACCTCGCCGTTCGCACTCTGGCGGGCGAGCTCAGCTGCCCAGGCGCCGAAGAGGTGCCGGCCAGCGCCGAGGCCGCCGAAGGCGCCGAACTGGTCATCGTCCTCGGTGGTGACGGCAGCCTGCTGCGCGCCGCCGAGCTGTCCCGCCCCGCCGGGGTGCCGCTGATCGGCGTGAACCTCGGCCATGTCGGGTTCCTGGCCGAGGCCGAGCCGGACGGGCTCGCCGACCTGGTCGACCGGGTGGTGGCGCGGCAGTACGTGGTCGAGGAGCGGATGACGATCGACGTGACCGTGCGGAGCGACGGCTCGGCGATCACGTCGACCTGGGCGCTCAACGAGGCGACGGTGGAGAAGGCGGCGCGGGAGCGGATGGTGGAAGTGGTCGTCGAAGTCGACGGCCGCCCGCTGTCCCGCTGGGGCTGCGACGGGGTGGTGTGCTCCACCCCCACCGGGTCGACGGCCTACGCCTTCTCCGCGGGCGGGCCGGTAGTGTGGCCCGAGGTGGAGGCGCTGCTCATGGTGCCGATCAGCGCGCATGCGCTGTTCGCGCCGCCGATGGTGGTATCGCCGGAGTCGGTGCTCGCGGTCGAGCTGATCGTGGCGTCCGAGACATCGGGCGCGGTTTTGTGGTGCGATGGTCGGCGTAAGGTCGACTTGCCACCAGGAGCCCGGGTGGAGGTTCGCCGGGGCGCGCTGCCGGTGCTGCTGGCGCGGCTGCCCGCTCCGGGAGCTCGCGGTGGCCGGTTCACGGACCGGCTCGTGGCCAAGTTCGGCCTGCCCGTCGCGGGCTGGCGGGGTCGTCGGGACCGTACCCGGGAGGACGCTGGCGAGCATGCTTGAGGAAGTCCGCATCAACGGCCTCGGCGTCATCGACGACGCGGTGCTGGAGCTGTCGGCCGGGTTCACCGTGCTGACCGGTGAGACCGGCGCCGGGAAGACCATGGTGGTGACCGCGCTCGGGCTGCTGTTCGGCGGCCGGGCCGATCCGGCGCGGGTACGGCCGGGCGCGGAGCGAGCTGCCGTGGAGGGGCGAGTCCAGGTCCCTGCGCAGGTGGCGCGCGAGGTCGAGGAGGCCGGGGGTGATCTCGACGATGACGGGACGGTGCTCGTGCTCAGCCGCTCGGTGTCGGCGGAGGGCAGGTCACGAGCGTTCGCGGGCGGCCGTTCGGTGCCGGTATCGCTGCTGCAGGTGCTGGCCGATGACCTGGTGGCCGTGCACGGGCAGGCGGATCAGCAGCAGCTGCTCAAGCCGGGCCGGCAGCGGGATGCGCTGGACAGGTTCGCCGGCCCCGAGCTGGCCGCCGTGCTGTCTGACTACCGGCGGGTGTTCGCGCGGCATCGCGCGGTCCGCGACGAGCTAGACGCGCTGACGCGGGCGGAGCGGGAGCGGGCGGCCGAGGCGGAGACGCTGCGGCGGGGCCTGGCCGAGATCGAGGCGGCCTCCCCGGTGGCCGGCGAGGATGCGGCGCTGCTCGCCGAGGACGAACGGCTCTCGAACGCGGACGCGCTGCACGCGGCGGCCACCACGGCGCACGACGCGCTGCTCGGCGACCCAGCGTCGGCGTCGGCCGACGGGTCGGACGCGGTGACGCTGCTCGGGATCGCGGGACGGGCGCTGGAGGCGGTCCGCTCGCACGACCCGGTCCTGGCCGGGCTCGCGGACCGGCTGTCCGAGGCCTCCTACCTCGTCTCCGACGTGGCCGCGGATCTCGCCTCGTACACCGAATCGGTGGACTCCGACCCGGCGCGGCTGGCCGCGGTGCAGGAACGCCGGGCGGCGCTGGGCCGGCTGGCTCGCGCCTACGGGGGTACCGCAGCTGACGTGGCGGGGGTGCTCGACTGGGCCAAGCAGGCCGCGGCGCGGCTGGCCGAGCTGGAAGGAGACGACGACAAGATCGCGGCGCTCGCCGCGGAAGAGGCGTCTTTGTGGTCTCAGGTGACGTCGCTGGCGTCCAGGCTGACCGCGCTGCGTTCGGCGGCCGCGGCGCGGTTCGCCTCGGCGGTGACGGCTGAGCTGACCGATCTGGCCATGCCGCACGCGTCGCTGACCGCCGTGATCACCGAGCTGGATGCGCCCGGCCCCTACGGCGCCGACGACGTGGAAATCAGGCTCGCCGCGCACCCGGGCGCGCCGCCGCTGCCGCTGCACAAGGGCGCCTCCGGCGGTGAGCTGTCCCGGGTCATGCTCGCCATCGAGGTGGTCTTCGCCGGCGCGGACCCGGTGCCGACCTTCGTGTTCGACGAGGTGGACGCGGGGGTAGGCGGCAAGGCCGCGGTCGAGGTCGGGCGGCGGCTGGCCCGGCTGGCGCGTTCGGCGCAGGTGATCGCGGTCACCCACCTGCCGCAGGTGGCGGCGTTCGCGGACCACCACCTGGTGGTGGAAAAGTCGGGCGACGGCCTGGTCACCGCCAGCGGCGTCGTGCAGCTGGGCGAGCACGCCCGGGTGCAGGAACTGTCCCGGATGCTGGCCGGCCTGGAGCACTCCGAGTTCGGCCAGGCGCACGCCGAGGAACTGCTGGCCCTGGCGGCGCGCGAGCGCGAGGCCGCGTGGTAGCGCAGGTGCCGCCTGGGCGCGAGGCGCCACGGGGATGCAAGGTGCTTGCCCTGGCGGCCTGTTATTGCAGCTGGGGCATTCGGCAGTGTTCCGCGCTACCGGCCGCTGCGGACGGACGGCCGCGTCCGCGCGACGGTGCCGCTGCACTGGCAGGCCTCGCGATAATCCCGCCGCGGTGACGCTGGCACCGGTGTCAGCCGAGCTGGGCGCGGCGGGCGCGGAGGTTCCGGTTCTTGAGCCGGTTCCCGCAGGAGGCCATGTCGCACCACGCGCCCCGGCGGCTGTGCGACCGGTCATAGAAGGCCCACCGGCAATCCGGGTTGCCGCACAGCTTCAGCCGGGCCCAGCTGCCGTCGGCCTGGGCGTCCCGGATGATCAGCAGCAAACCGAGCAGGCCGTCCACTAGCCTCGGAGCCGGAAGTGCCGGTCCGAGCCGTACCTGGCCGTCCGCGGTTATGTCCAGCCGCGGCCGGGCTCCCCTCAGGACCTTCTCCAGGGGCTCCAGGTCGTCTCCGGTAAGCGGCTCGTTCCCGGTGTTGCGCCCGATCAGGGCGCGGATGCTTTCCCTGACGTCGCGGGCCAGCCGCAGATCGTCGGCGAAATCCGGGTCGGACCGCTCCGGGCGAAGCGGGGCCGGGCGGCGCAGACCCGCCTCGGCCAGCCACGCGCGAGCATCCTCCGCGTGAGCGAGCACATCCGTGCCCAGGTCCGTGTCGAGGGTGTCAACGAACGCCTGGACGAGCAGCAGCGGCATCGGGGCCGGCTTGGGCTCAAGATGGGAGGCCCACGAGGGCAGCGTCATGCCGTTCAGGCTAGCCGCCATGATCGTCACCTCCCGCGCCCAGCATGGTCGCTACCCAGGCTCGCGTCCCTGCTCATCGTGCTCTTTCAGTGACCGTATAAATCACTTTACAGGTCATACATGACCACTATAATTGATTTACAGGTCACATGATCAGGGGTGGCGCGCGATGTATGTCCTGCTTGACGACGACCTAGGCCGCCTGGCGCTCCGGCGGCTACGGCCGTGGCACCGGATGCTGGCCCGCAGCCGGGCGGCCCGGCTTGACCGCGAACTCGCCGATGGCACGAGCCCGGAGGCGAGCGCCGTCCTGGCGGCGCGCGCCATGCGGCTGACGTCCGCGGGATTCCGCCGGGACCTCGCCAAGAGCCTGCGGCGCATGCTGGCGGCCGCCGGGGAGCCGTCCGCCGTCATGGGGTCGCGGGCAGTTGCCGCCCGTCCGCGGCGCGCAGTCGGCGGCCCGAGGCCCGGCTGGGCCGACCCGGGTGACCTGGCCGGAACGTGGGCGGGAGCTCGGCCCGTCCTGCCATTTGCTGCGCATCCACCGGCCGCCGCCACCCGCCCGCCGCGGGTCCCGCTCCGCCTGGAGCGGATCAGCCAGTCTGCCCCGCTGCTCGCCGAGCTGGCCAGCCGCCTGGTCGAGCCCGGCCCGGTACCGGTACGGGGCGTGGCGATGGTGAGTCGGCTGCTGGCCGACGGCACGGGCCCGCTCTACCGGCAGGCATGCCGCGACGATCTGGGCGCCCTCATCGAACGGGCAACGCAGGCACTGACCCGCTAGACGGTTACGATCGGGTGTGATCACCGGGATACACGCGATCGTGTTCTCCGCGGAAGCGGAGAAGGTCCGCGGCTTCTTCGCGGACGTGCTGGGGCTGTCGTCGGTAGACGCCGGACGGGGCTGGCTCATCTTCGCCCTGCCGCCCGCCGAGCTGGCCGTTCATCCCGCCGATGGGGGCAGCCGCCACCAGCTCTACCTGATGTGCGACGACATCCACGCCACGCTCGCCGAGCTGGAGGGCCGGGGCGTGCCAGTCGCCGCGGAGGTCTCTGACCAGGGCTGGGGGCTACTGGCCGCGATCCGCCTGCCGGACGGCAGCGAGCTGCCGATCTACGAGCCGCGGCACCCCTCACCTCTACCCTCCTGACCGGCCGGTGATCGTGGTCCGCCCCCGGAAACGGGAAGGCGGCGATCGATCCCGGTTACCTTTTCGAGAATTTAATCGTAACTATGCGTTGATCTGCGACACATGCTGGTTAGTATGCTCGGTGGGGCTCCGGGATTGCCGGAGCGGAAGGGAGCGAGATGACCAAGTTCATGGTTCTGTACCGGTCGGCCGTGTCGGCTCGGGAGCAGATGGCCAGCGGTACCCCGGAGCAGGCACAGGCCGGCATGGAGGCCTGGATGGCCTGGGCTGCCAAGGCCGGGGACGCCGTCGTCGACCTCGGGACGCCGCTGGCGGATGCCGCCCGCCTCGGGCCCGCCTCCACCGGGGGAGATTCCCTGCCGGTCACCGGCTTCTCGATCCTCCAGGCGGAATCTGCGGACGCGGTCACCAGCGTGCTGGAGGGGCATCCGCATCTGCAGTGGGGCGGCTCCATCGACGTGCTGGAGTTCCTCCCCATACCCGGCATGTGAGCTGATCCGCGCCCGCGGCTGTCCGGCCAGGTTAGGGGACTAGCGTAGGGGGATGGCTAAGCTCAGGGTCTTGTTCATCGGGGGCAGCGGGGTGATCAGTTCGGCGTGCTCGCGGGTGGCGGTAGAGAGCGGCATCGAGCTGTTCGTGCTGAACCGGGGGCGGAGCACCATCCGGCCGCTTCCCCCCGGGGTCACGGTGCTGCGGGCCGATATACGGGATCCGATGTCCGTTCGGGATGAAATAAAGGACCTGGAGTTCGACGCCGTCGCCGACTGGGTGGCGTTCACGCCGGATCAGGTCCGGACCGACATCGACCTGTTCGGCGGCCGGGCCGGGCAGTACGTGTTCATCAGCTCCGCGTCGGCCTACCAGACACCGCCATCGCGGGTGCCGGTCACCGAGTCCACGCCGCTGTGTAACCCGTTCTGGCAGTACTCCCGCGACAAGATCGCCTGCGAGGACCTGCTCGTCGCCGCCTACCGGGAGCGGGGGTTCCCGGTCACGATCGTGCGGCCCTCGCACACCTACGACCGGACCTTGGTGCCTTTCGAGGGCGGCTGGACGGTGCTCGGGCGGATGCTCGCCGGCAAGCCGGTCGTCGTGCACGGTGACGGGACCTCGCTGTGGACGCTGACCCATCATGAGGACTTCGCCCGGGCGTTCGTGCCGCTGCTGGGGCACCCGCGGACCCTGGGCGAGGCGATCCACATCACCTCCGACGACGTACTGACCTGGAACCAGATCGCCGGAGCACTCGCCGCCCCGCTGGGGGTGACCGCGCGGCTGGTGCACGTGCCCTCGGGCGCGATCGCGGCCGCCGACCCGGACTGGGGCGCCGGGCTGCTGGGCGACAAGGCGCACTCGATGGTGTTCGACAACGCCAAGGTGCGCGGCCTCGTGCCTGGCTGGCGGGCCGTGATCCCGTTCGAGCAGGGTGCCCGCGAGATCGTGGACTGGTACCTGGCGGATCCGGCGCGGCAGCTCACCGACGTGGGCCTGGACGCGCTGATGGACAAGCTCGCGGCGGCCTGGACCGTCGGGGCGGCCGGGGTGCCGCTAGCGCGATGATCCGCCGGCCACCTCGTATGACCAGAGCTCGCTGCTGATGCCGACCGGGGGAGGCGCCGCGCCGCCGGCCCGCTCGGCGGCCGAGCGGTGCCCGTGCCCGAACGCGGGGGAGTGCACCCACGCCTGGAACGCCTCCTCGTCCCGCCACCTGGTCACCACCAGCCAGGTGGTGCGTCCGTCGGTCGGCTTGAGCAGCTCGAAGCCCTCGAATCCGTCCTGGTTGTCCACCGCGCCGACCCGGGCGGCGAACCTGCGGGCGAGCTCGTCGCCGCTGTCGGCCGGCACCGTGATCGCGTTGATCCTCACCACGGTCATGGCTCCGATCATGCCAGCACCGGCCGACCTATCGTCTGCTGCGGTAGACCTCAGCCGCCCGTCCGGGTCAATCACCTGGTCGGCAAGCGTTTCCGGATCGGCGATGTCGAGTGCCTCGGTGTGGAGCTCTGCGAGCCGTGCCTGCACCTGCAGAAGCTCACCCGCCCCGGCATCATCAAAGATCTCATCCACCGCGGCGGCCTCCGGGCAGACATCCTGTCCGTGGGAACGATCTGCGTTGGCGACAAGGTACTCGAAGATCCTTCTCCCGAATGAGCCTGACGGGCCGTCGCCAATGAGCTCGCCCGTCGCCTGATACTTGCCGTTGAACGCGTCCTGCCGGGCGATGGCCTCCGGCCATTCCCCGGCCGGGATCGAGGCCCACTTCTCCTGGTTGCCGTAGATCAGCAGCAAGTACTTCATCTGCGTGCCCTTCAACGTCGCGTGCCCCATCGGCACGCTCTCACTACTGAGTCGGAGCCCCCGGCCCATCCTCGACATCGCACGAATCATTATCCGCTGGGATACTTGTCCTCGCGGAGCAGGGAGCTGACCTGAACTGGGCCTATACCGAGGGAGCCGGGCAATGAACGACTATCCGGCGGCGATCACCAGGGTGAATCACGTCGAGCCGGTGCCGCGCCGCATCCGGGCGTTTCTCGGCGGCGAGCAGGTGCTGGACACGACGCGGGCTTTGTACGTCTGGGAATGGCCGTATTACCCGCAGTACTACATCCCGCTGGCCGACGTGCGCCGCGACCTGCTGGAGGCGGAGGGACACACCCAGCAGACCGGCCGCGGCGCCGCGGAAATCCACGGGCTCCGGGTCGGGCCGGTTCACCGGCCGCGCGCGGCCCGGCTGCTTGCCGAATCGCCCATCGCCGGGCTGGGCGGCACCGTCCGCTTCGACTGGGCCGCGCTGGATGCCTGGTTCGAGGAGGACGAGCAGGTATTCGTCCATCCGCGCAACCCGTACGTACGGGTCGACGCGCTGCGCTCGAACCGGCCGGTGCACGTCGAGCTGGAGGGCGTCGTCCTGGCCGACGCCCGCTCGTCGGTGATGGTCTTCGAGACGGGGCTGCCGACCCGGTACTACCTGAGCCGGACTGAGGTCGACTTCCGCCACCTGATCCCCAGCGGAACCGTGACCTCATGCCCGTACAAGGGCATGACCAGCGGCTACTGGTCGATCCGCGCGGGCGGCACGGTACATGAGGACCTGGCGTGGGCCTATGACTTCCCGACCCGCCAGCTGCTGCCCATCGCCGGGCTGATCGCCTTCTACAACGAGAAGGTGGACATCTTCCTGGACGGCCAGCGGCTGGAGCGGCCGCAGACGCACTTCTTCCCCGGCGGTGGCAGCGCCGACGCTCCTCGCGCCCGACCGGCCACGGTGAGCGTGGAGCACTGACCTGGTTGGGTGGCCCGGACCCCGGTCGCGCCTGGATCAGGCCGGAACGGACAGCGAGAGCCCGAACTGCGCCGCTGAATCCGTCCACCACGAGCACATCGTGAGTCCGGCGGCGGCGAGCTCGGCTTCCACTCCGGAGCGGCGGAACTTGGCCGATACCTCGGTGCGCATCTCCTCGCCGACGGCGAAACTCGCGGTGAGCCCGATGGCGGGCAGGTGGACCGTCTGGGCGGTCAGCGAGCGCAGCCGCATCTCGATCCACTCGCGCGCCCCGTCCCAGATGGCGACGTGCTCGAACGCGTCCAGGTCGAAGTCGGCGCCGAGCTGGGCGTTAAGCACCGCCAGGACGTTCTTGTTGAACGCGGCGGTGACCCCGGAACAGTCGTCGTACGCGGCGACCAGCGTCGCCGGATCCTTGACCAGGTCGGTGCCGAGCAAGAAGAAGTCGTTCGCGTACAGCCTGGCCCGGACGCGGGCGAGGAAGGATGCGCGCTGCTCGGGGACGAGGTTCCCGATCGTGCTGCCGAGGAAGGCGACGAGCCGCGGGGCAGGCGCGTCGCCTTCGGCGGGAAACCCGAGGTGCTCTTCGAAGTCCGATACCACGGCGCGGACGTCCACCCCCGGGTACTCGGCGGTCAGCGCGTCTCCCGCCGCGATCAGGGCCGGCTCGCTCACGTCGACGGGCACGTAGCAGCGCAGCGTGCCCGCCGCCCGCAGCGCGTCAATCAGCAGCCTGGTCTTCTCCGAGGACCCGGAGCCGAGCTCGACGAGCGTCCGGGCCCGCGTCCGCCTGGCGATCCCGGCCGCGGTGGCGCGCAGGATCTCCCGTTCGGCACGGGTCGGGTAGTACTCGGGCAGCTCGGTGATCTTCTCGAACAGCGCGCTGCCCTGCGCGTCATAGAACCATTTGGGCGGCAACGACTTGGCCACCGACGTGAGCCCGTCGAGCGCATCCGCGCGCAGTGCTTCCCCGAGGAAACCGGGCGGTAGCCGGCGGTCGAGGGATGTCATCGGATGGTGATCCTTCCGTTGTCGGTGTTCTGGTCTTGCGAGGTCTCAGCATCCGGCCCGGCTAGCTCGGCTACCCTGACCCCGCCGGGCGTCGCGATGATGACCGAGCTCTCGGGGACCTCGGTCCAGCCCGGCTCGTCGTCGCCAGGCTCCGAGGCCACCATCACTGTGGTCCCGCACCGGTACCACAAGGTGTCGCCGGCCGCGGTAGCGGCGATGGCCCGGCCGTCGGTCAGCAGGAAGTTGAACCGGCCGGTCACGCCCGCCGCGTGCAGCGCACCGACGGTGCCGGACAGGGCGTCCGCGGGCGCCCGCCCGAGCTGCAGGCGGTGTAGCACCAGCGCCCAGAGCAGCGCCGAGTCGACGCGAGCCTCCAATCCCAGCTGTGCCTCGGCTGGCAACGTCGCGGCGAGCCCCGCGGCGGACTCCGGCCATCGGTCGATCGTGCCGTTATGACTGAACAGCCAGGGACCGGACCGGAACGGGGCGACCGAGGCGGGACCCAGGTCGGTGCCCGCCGTCGCGCAGCGCACGGCTGCGAGCATCGCCTCAGTCCTGGTCACCCGGGCGACGTCGGCGAAAGACTTGTCCCCCCAGATAGGCTCCGCTCTCCGGTACCTGGCGGGCTCAGGGTCGCCGGGCGCGTACCAGCCGACCCCGAACCCGTCCGCGTTCACCGTCCCGTGGCGCTGGAAGCGCGGCGCCCACGCCTGCTTGTACAGCCCGTGCGGCGGTTCGATGATCACCGAGCGCAGCGTCGCCGGCGGCCCGAGGTAGGCCAGGTGCCTGCACATCAGGCGGTCTCCCAAGGGGGGTCCCAAGGGGGGTCCGGGGGGATGGGTCCCCCCGGTAGCAGGGGGGGTCTGGGGGGGATCGTTCCCCCCGAGGGAATACCGCGTGCGGTCCGGAAACCGGCGAAGATCTGCCGCCGGACCGGGTAGTCCCAGTTCCGGAACGTGCCCCGGCAGGCCACCGGGCTGACCGCGAACGACCCCCCGCGGAGCACCTTGTACTCGGGGCCGAAGAACACCTCCGAATACTCCCGGTACGGCCAGGCGGCAAACCCCGGATACGGCAGGAAGTCAGAGCTGGTCCACTCCCAGACGTCCCCGATGAGCTGCCGGGCCCCGCACGGCGCCGCCCCGGCCGGGTACGAGCCGGCCGGCGCCGGACGCAGGAAACGCTGGCCGAGGTTGGCCAGTGCGGCCTCCGGCTCGGAGTTGCCCCACGGGTACCGCCGGGACAGCCCGGTCGCCGGATCGAACCGGGCCGCCTTCTCCCACTCGGCCTCGGTCGGCAGCCGCCTGCCCGCCCAGCGGGCATAAGCGTCGGCTTCGTACCAGCACACGTGCAGCACCGGCTCCTCCGGCGGGACGGGCTCGGTCTTGCCGAAGATCCTGCGGACCCATTGCCCGCCGTCCCTGCTCCAGTAGAGCGGGGCGGACAGCCCGGTCCGCTGCCGGTGCTCCCAGCCGGCGGCCGTCCACCAGCGCGGGTCGTCATAGCCGCCGTCCGCGATGAACTCGGCGTACGCGCCGCAGGTCACCGGCGTGGTGTCGAGGAAGAACGGCGGCACGTCCACGACGTGCGCAGGGCGCTCGTTGTCCAGCGCCCACGGCTCGGTCGACGTGCCCATCGTGAACGCGCCGCCGGGCACGAGGACCTCGGCCGGCAGCCGGATGGCGTCCGCCGGCGCCGGGCCGGGCGCGCCGCCGGTGAGCACCGGAGTCCCGGCCCGGATCTGGTGGGTGATCAGCATCGTCTCGTCGTGCTGCGTCTCATGCTGGGCGATCATCCCGAACGCGAACCCGTTCGCGAGCAACCGCGTGCCGCTGAACGGGGCGCGGTCCAGCAGGTCGAGCACCCGGCCGCGCACCTCGTGGCCGTAGGCGCGTGCCTGCTCGGGCGGCAGCAGCGGCAGCGCCGGGCGTTCGGCGCGCGGGTGCTCGAACGCGTCGTAGAGCGGGTCAATTTCCGGGTGCATGGGTTCGCGGCCGCCGACCTCGCGCAGCAGCCAGAGCTCTTCCTGGTTGGCGATGTGCGCAAGGTCCCAGACCAGCGGGGACATCAGCGGCGAGTGCTGTCTGACCAGGTCGGCCTCGTCGACGCAGCCGGTGAGCAGCGCGGTCCGCTGCCGCGCGCCGGTCAGTTCCCGCGCGATCACCCCGCGCAGGGTTTCCGGGTCGAGCTGTGGCTCCATCATGTGACTCCGTTGACTCCGTCCAGTTGGTCGTCGGCGGGACATCGGTCGTTCATCACGTAGCGTTCGGTGAAGTCAGCGACCGCGAGCCGGATCGGGGCGGGCGCGCCTGACCTGGCCAGCGCCGCGTCAGCCGCCTCGAAGCATTGCCGGCTGGCCTGGCCGATGCGCGGATCGGCCGGGCCGCTCCTGGCCGCGCGCAGCCACGGGTCCCGGGCGTCGGCCGGGCCGTCCCGGGGCGGCCCGGCCCGGGCCGGGCCGCCCCAGACCGGCTCGGCGGCGGCCAGCGCGGCGTCGGCCGCGTGCTCGTCGTCGGCCAGGGCCGTGGCGACGGCCGCGGGCACGATCCACCCGTCACCGGGCTGCGCGTCGATCATCCGCAGCTCCAGGTGCCCGCGCGGGCGGACCGGCGGGAACAGCGTGGACAGGTGGTAGTCCAGGTCCTCGGCGGTGGGCGCCCGCAGCGTGCCTGACCCGCTGTCGCGCAGCCAGTCGCGGAAGGTCAGCCCGGGCGGCGCGGCCCAGTCCGCCGAGCCGGGGTCACGCACGCACATGACCTCGGCGTCCATGGCGTATGCGGCCCACGCGTCGCGCGGGTCGCCGTCGCTGGCGTCCAGGGCCGGCGGCCGCGTGCGGCCGGGGTCCAGATGTGCCCATACCTGCTGCCGGGCCGACCGCCACCCGGTCGGGCGCCCGGCCCGCAGCGGGGAGTTCGCGAACGCGGCCACCAGCACCGGCCCGATGGCGTGCAGCAGCCGCCAGCGCGACCGGTAACCCGACTGACCCGCGCTGTCGTCCCCGGCGTCGAGGCATACCTGTACCGACGCGGTGCCGCACATCATCTGACGGCCCCATGGGCCGTCGCGATCGAAGAACTTCTCCATCGCGGTATAGCGCGGCACCTCGAGGACACGCTGGGGAGGACGCAGGGGATCAAGGCCGGAGCCGCACAGCTCAAGCCCGACGGCCGCGACCGAATCGCGGAGAACGGCCAGGTCCTGCCTGGTCACCTCATGCAGCTCACCGAGCGTGTCCGTGGGAGCCGAGCTGAGCTCGAGCTGCCCGCCTGGCTCCATGGTGAGCAGGGCGCCGGAAGGAAAAGAAGGAGGATGCTGAGCAGACCCCGGTGCTTGCCCCGTGTAGCCCTGATCGTCTCCGGCGCCGAAACCGGCCAGCGCGGCGGCTACCCGCTCCGCTGCTAGCGGCAGTGCTGGATCGCGGCGATCGCGCACCAGCCACTCAAGTTCGACGCCTACCCGGGCGGGCGGGCCGGTCTTGAAGCAGATCCCGTGGACGTGAGCCTCCGCCTCGGCCTCGGTCAGCCGCGCCCCCGTGATCACGATTTCACACTACCTGATGGGCTCCAGCCTCCCCGGCCGCCGGGCCCCGTCCCCGCCCTGACGCTGGACCTGGTATCACATCTTAACCTTCTGTCCTTCATCTGTACCCCATCCGTTTACCCGCGAGTACCAGCATCACGACCAGACTGGACTGGCACACGACGGATTCCAGGCTGACCGGCTTTCCGCTTATCGCGGCCGATAAAACATAAAAAGGAGTACCTGATATGCAACTTCGACGCAGACAGCGGGTCACGATGGTGGGGGTCGCCGTCGTTGCGATGGCTCTCTCCCTCGCCGCGTGCTCTTCCTCCTCCTCGCCCACCACCACCTCCACGTCGACCAGCAGCGCAACCGGGACGAGCAGCGCCAGCGCCCAGCTCAGCGGCACGCTCAATGGAAGCGGATCGACGTTCCAGCTCACCTTCCAGCAGGCGGCCATCTCGGCGTTCAAGTCGGTCCAGCCCGGCATGACGGTCAACTACGGCGGCGGCGGCTCGGGCAAGGGGCGGACGGACCTCGCCTCGAATGTCGTCCAGTACGCGGGCTCGGACTCGACCATCCCCTCCTCCGAGGCGTCGAGCTTCAAGAGCACGGTGCTCTACTTCCCCATCTTGATCGGCCCGATCACCGTGTCGTACAACCTGTCCGGCGTCACCAACCTGAAGCTGACTCCGACGGTCATCGCGGATATCTTCCAGGGCAAGATCACGAACTGGAACAACTCGGCGATCGCGTCGATCAACTCTGGCGTTACCCTGCCCAACCAGCCGATCACCGTCGCCGTCCGCTCGGACTCGTCGGGCACGACGCAGAATTTCTCCCTGTTCCTCCAGCAGGCCGCGGGGAGCGCGTGGACGCTCGGCAGCAGCTCGATCATCAAGTGGCCCACCAGCGCCCGGGCCGGCAACGGTAACTCCGGGGTGGCGCAGATCGTCAAGTCCACCCCCGGCGCCATCGGGTACGTGGACTACTCCACGGCCAAGGCCACCGGGCTGACCTACGCGTCGGTCCAGAACAAGTCCGGCAACTACGTCGCGCCGTCAACGTCGTCGGCCACCGCCGCCGCCGACAGCGCCACCGTCGCGCCGAACCTCACGTTCCACGCGGTCTGGGCTACGGGCACGGACGCGTACCCGATCACCTACCAGTCGTGGGTCCTGGTCTACGAATCTCAGTCGAATTCGAACAACGCGAAGATGCTGCAGGCGTACATCGGCTACCTGCTCGGAGCCGGCCAGCAACTGCTTCCCAGCCTGGGCTACGCGCCTTTGCCGTCGAGCCTCGACAGCATGGCCAAGGCGCAGGTCAGCAAGATAGGGTCATGAGCATTGTGACCCAGGCTAATAAGATCGGCTGGTCGCCGTGAGCACTGTAGCGCAGGCGGATCCGGCCGCTCCGGCCGGATCCGCCCACCCCCTGGAACAGCGGCGACCGCTCGGCGACCGCGGCTTCCAGATCCTCGCGCTGGCGTCCGGCCTGCTGGTGCTGGTGATCCTCGTCCTGATCGCCGTCTCCACCACCCAGCAGGCTTCGTCGTGGTTCAGCACCGAGGGCTGGAAGATCTTCACCAACAACTGGAACCCTCCGGCCAACCAGTTCGGCGCGCTGGCCTTCATCTACGGCACGGCCGTCACGGCGATCATCGCGCTCATCATGGCCGTCCCGGTCAGCGTCGGCATCGCCCTGCTGCTGACCGAGGTCGTGCCGTACCGGTGGTCGCGGCCGATCGTGTATGTGATCGACCTGCTAGCCGTGGTCCCGTCCGTGGTCTGGGGCCTGTGGGGGATCCTGGTGTTCGCGCCCTGGATCCAGCACATCTACGCCCACATCGCCAACGTCGTCAACGGCGTCTGGGTGCTCGGCCCGCTGTTCGGGCCGCCCACCAGCGGCGCGTCGTTCTTTACCGCCGGCATCATCCTGGCCTTCATGATCACGCCGATCGTGACCTCGCTGTCGCGCGAGGTCATCGCGACGGTCCCGGCGATCGACAAGGAGGGCGCGTACGCCCTGGGCGCCACCCGCCTGGAGATGATCCGCGGCGCCGTCTGGCCGCACAGCCAGGGCGGCATCGTGGGGGCGGTGCTGCTCGGGCTGGGCCGGGCGATGGGCGAGACGATCGCGGTCGCGCTGGTGATCGGCTCGTCAGCCGTAATCACGTCACACCTGTTCGCCCCCGGCTACAACATGCCCGCGGTCATTGCGAACGAGTTCGGCGAGGCCTCCGGCGAGTTCCGCGCCGCGCTGATGGGACTCGGCGTGCTCCTATTCGTGTTCACGATCATCGTGAATATCATCGCCCGCGGGATCGTCGAGCGATCTGCCCGGCGCAAGAGGGGTGCCTGATGGCCGTCATCGCCGAGCCACGGCAGATCGACCTGCGAGAGCCGAAGGGCTGGCGGCGCACCAGCAACCGCATCGCCACCGTGCTGATGGTGACCTCGTTCATCCTCGTGATCATCCCGCTCGGATTCGTCCTGTTCACGGTGATCGCCAAGGGCGCCTCGGTCATCAGCTGGTCCTTCCTGACCGGCCAGCCGATCCCGCCCAACGTGCTGCCCGCGGGCGTGGGCGGAATGTGGCCGGCGGTACTCGGCACGATCGAGATCACCGCCCTCGCTGCGGTCATAGCCGTGCCGCTCGGCATCCTCGGCGCGGTCTACCTCAACGAGTACGGCGGCAGGGGCCCGCTGGGAGCGCTCATCGGGTTCATGTCCGACGTGATGACGGGCGTGCCGTCGATCGTGATGGGCCTGTTCATCTTCTCGATCTGGGTGCTGCACTTCGGCTATTCAGGCTTGGCCGGCGCTCTCGCCTTGGGTTGCCTGATGCTGCCGGTCGTGATCCGCTCGTCCTATGAGATGCTGAGGCTAGTGCCGAACTCGCTGCGCGAGGGGAGCTACGCCCTCGGCGCCACCAAGTCCCGCGTGACGGTGACCGTGGTCCTGCCGGCGGCGATCGGCGGAATCGTCAGCGGCGCGCTGCTCGCCGTCGCCCGGGCCGCGGGTGAGACGGCGCCGCTGCTCTTCACCATCCTGACGGTGACCTACGCGAACCCGAACGTGTTCAGCGGCCCCAACACCTCGCTGCCGTCGCAGATCTTCTCGAACGCGACGCAGCCGTATACCGGCGCGCAGGCTCGCGGCTGGGGCGCAGCGCTCACCCTCATCGCCATCTGCTTTATCCTCATGATCGCCGCCCGCATCGTCACCGCACGATTCACCCGATACTCGCGCTAGGAACGTCATGGAACAGCCTGATCAGGACACCGTCACCAATCTTCAGCGGGCCGAGCCGACGACGCAGCCGGAAGTGCAGCCAAAACTGCACCTGGACACGCAGCAGGACGCGCGGCTGTCGTCGGCGGCTCTTGAGAAGGCCGAGGAGACGACCGAGCATATCTTCGACATCAAGAACGTCTCGGTCTACTACGGCAGCTTCCGCGCCGTGACGGACGTCTCGCTGACCATTTACGAGAACGAGATCACGGCGTTCATCGGCCCGTCCGGGTGCGGCAAGACGACGGTGCTGCGGTCCTTGAACCGGATGAACGACCTCGTGGTGGGCGCCCGCGTCGAGGGCGACATACAGTACCGCGGGAGGTCGCTATACCGCAAGGACGTCTCCCCGATCGCCGTGCGCCGGCGCATCGGCATGGTCTTCCAGAAGCCGAACCCGTTCCCGAAGTCGATCTACGACAACGTGGCGTACGGACCGCGCATCAACGGCGAGCACAACAAGAAGAGGCTGGACGAGATCGTCGAGCGCTCGCTGCGCCAGGCCGCGCTGTGGGACGAGGTCAAGGACCGCCTGGGTAAGTCGGGCCTGGGCCTGTCCGGCGGGCAGGCGCAGCGGCTGTGCATCGCCCGCACGCTCGCCGTCGAGCCAGACGTCGTGCTCATGGACGAGCCGGCCTCGGCGCTCGACCCGATCGCCACCGGGGCCATCGAGGACCTGATGCGGGAGATCAAGTCGAGGTATACCATCGTCATCGTCACGCACAACATGCAGCAGGCCACGCGGGTCAGCGACCGCACCGCCTTCTACTCCGTCCTTATCAACCCCAAGAGCGACACCCGCACCGGCACCCTCGTGGAGTACGCCCCGACCGCTCAGCTTTTCGAGGACCCGAGCGACGAGCGCACCAAGGCCTACGTCACCGGCCGTATGGGCTGAGCCGGAAGGCGCTCACCATTTTGCGTCTGCGTGCCGCGCGGCAGGCTGAGTTCGGCTCAGTCAGCCAGGTTCCACCTTAGGGTGGCACCAAACGGTCCTGCGCGCTGGTCCGGGGTAACCCGGATCGCCCGGCCCGGGACCCCATGACCATTCTTGATCACGACTTCACCACAAGCCTGATCGGCGGGCGCGGGCCCGGATCCGCGCACCAGGCCTGCGAGCTTCCGCCAGGGTCCTGCTCTCTCCATTCTCGCAGGCAGGTCTCAGGTTGAGGTGATACCGTGCGGGCACATCCCGCGTGAATATCAGTAACGTTTAGTCGTGGCATTAATGACACGCCGTGATCGCCAACGTGACCATTAGCACGTTGCGGCTCTGGCAGGATGGATTTGATGAAACTGCCGTCCGTGATTTCCCCCGTATTCCGGGGCAAGGCTGGGGAGCCACCCGCCGGCATCGTCGCTGTCGCACGCGTGGACCGCAGGACGAAGAGCATCACCCAGCGGCTGAATCCGGGCGAGATCGCCATCATCGATCATTCTGACCTGGATCGGGTGAGCGCCGAGGAACTGATCCGGAAGAAGGTCTCGGCCGTCATCAACGCGTCGGTGAGCATCACCGGCCGGTACCCAAACCTCGGTCCGCAGCTGCTGCTGGACGCGGGCATCCCGGTCGTCGACGGAGCCGGGCCGGACGTGCTGGTCCGGGTCACCGACGGCGCGGTCGTGCGCCTGGACATCGAGACCCTGTACCTCGGCGACACGGTCATCGCCAAGGGCACCCCGCTCACCCAGGAATCGGTTGACGCGGCCATGGCCGAGGCCAGGGCCATGGTGGCGGTCCAGATCGAGTCGTTCGCCGCGAACACGCTGGAGTTCCTCCGGAGGGAGCACGGGCTGCTCACCGACGGCATCCCGGCACCTGACCTGGAGACCGACATGGCGGGCCGCCATGTTCTGGTCGTGGTGCGCGGTTACCACTACCGGGAGGATCTGGCCGCCCTCCGGCCCTATATCCGCGAGTACAAGCCGGTGATGGTGGCCGTGGACGGCGGCGCGGACGCCCTGATCGAGGCCGGCTACCAGCCCGACGCCATCTTCGGCGACATGGACTCGGTCTCAGATGAGGCGCTGTGCTGCGGTGCGGAACTGGTGGTGCACGCCTACCCGGACGGCCGGGCGCCCGGGCTCGCCCGGGTCCATGAGCTTGGCCTGGACGCCGTCACCTGCCCGGCACCCGGCACCAGCGAGGACATCGCCCTACTCGTGGCCGACGCCAAGGGGGCGAGCCTGATCGCCGTGGTCGGCACGCACCATACGCTTGAGGAGTTTCTCGACAAGGGTCGGCCGGGAATGTCGAGCACGTTCATCACGCACCTGCGGGTGGCGGGAAAGCTGGTCAACGCGCGGGGGGTGCACCAGCTGTATCACAGCCGGATCTCCGCCTGGTCGCTCCTCGTACTCGTGCTGGCCGCGGCGGTGACCGTGCTCGTGGCCGTGCTGTTCTCGCCCGCCGAACCCGTCCTGGCCAGGTACTTCGAAGTGACCTGGCACTCATTTACCAACTGGCTGACCGGAAAACTCTAGTGATCGACTTTCGTTACCACCTGGTATCCATCGTGGCGGTGTTCCTCGCGCTGGCGATCGGGATCGTGCTCGGCTCCACCGAGCTGCAGGGGACCGCGTACAACATCCTGAACAGCACCACCGCGAAGCTGCAGAGCGAGCTGGACCAGGCGAGCAGCCAGCGTGACGCGGCCCAGACGCAGGCGAGCGTCGGCGACGCGTACGCTCAGGCGGTCGAGCCCGTGGTGCTGCACAACCTGCTGGCCGGCCAGCGGCTGCTGATCATCACCGAGCCCGGTGCCCCGGCTTCGGTGGTCGCCGCGATCAGCAACGCCGCGACGGCGTACGCGGGCGCGACGGTCACCGGGCAGATCGCCCTGCAGAACAAGTTCTTCGACAACAGCGACACCACGCTGGACGGCCTGAATCAGATCAACCTGGCCATGGCGCAGACCGCCGGGATTGCGCTGGGCAGCGGCGAAACCTACCAGCAGCAGGCCGCGCAGCTGATAGCCAGCGAGATCCTCACCAAGGCGCCGGGATCACCTGCCGTCCAGTCGGCCAGTGCCCAGCCGACCAGCAGCCAGCCGGCGGGCACCCAGCCGACGAGTACCCCGTCCGCCAGCAGCCAGCCGGCCGGCAGCCAGCCGAGCAGCGGCCAGCAGGATACCGACGTGCAGAGCATGCTCGCGGCTTACGCGCAAGCCGGATTCCTGACCACCAGCGGGCAGCCCGCCACCCAGGCCACGCTCGCCGTCGTGGTGACCCCGCAGACCGCGCCGGCCGATGGCAGCGCGGACCAGATTGACCAGCTGCTCGTGCCGCTAGCCGAGGAACTGGGCGCCCACGCGTCGGCTGCCGTGGTGGCGGGCACGTCGGCAGGTTCGGGCGCGGGCAGCCCGATCGCGGTCCTGCGGTCGAGCAACGCCGCCGACCTGGTGTCCACGGTCGACGACGCCGACTTCGTATCCGGGCAGAGCGTGGTGATCCAGGCGCTCGCGGCGCAGCTGAACGGCGGTAAGCCGGGCAGCTACGGGATCGCGGCCAACGGCGCGAGCGCCGTCGCGCCGAGCCCCGCACCGATGCCGAGCGTCAGCGCGTCTCCCAGTGCGACGTCATCAACGGCGAGCAAGAAGGCGAAGAAATGAGCGGCGGAGCCCCCAGGCTGCCCGGCCAGCGCGCTCGGCGGCGAGCGGAGCGGGGGATGATCGCTGCTGCGGCAGGCGTGACCGCCGCGGGGGTGGCCAGGCTCGCGTACTCCGCCCTGAACCAGCACCCGCCGGGCGGCCCGAAAGCCTGGTCACGCACCAATCACCGGGGCGAACCGGTCACCCTGCTCGAGGGACCTGCCGTCGCGGCCGGCGCGATCGCGGGCGCGCTGGCGCAGGCCGGCCTCGGGTCCGGGACCGGATCGGCTAGCTGGAGGCCCGGCGTGGCCATGGCCGTCGGCGGGGCCGGAGCGGCGGCGTTCGGCGCCTACGACGACCTCACGGGATCTGGCGACCGCCGCGGGTTCCGCGGCCACTTCGGCGCGTTGCGGCACGGTGAGGTGACCACGGGGGCGGTCAAGCTCGGCGGCATCGGCGTCACGGGGATCGTCAGCGCCGTGCTGGCCGGGGGCTCGCCCGTCGACATCGTCATCAACGCCGGGCTCGTCGCCGGGGGCGCGAACCTGCTGAACCTGTTCGACCTGCGGCCCGGGCGGGCGATCAAGGTCGCGGTCGCCTCTGGCGTGCTCGCCGCGCCGGCCGACGCCGTCGGCACCGCGCCGCCGGTCGGGGCGGCGCTGACACTGCTGCCGGAAGACCTGGGCGAGCGGGCCATGCTCGGCGACTGCGGCGCCAACGCGCTCGGCGCCATGCTCGGGGCGGCGGCAGCGGGCCTGCCGCGGCCCGCCCGGATCGCGCTGCTCGCCGGGATAGCCGGGCTGACCGCCGCCAGCGAGAAGGTCAGCTTCACCCAGGTGATCGAGCGCACGCCAGCCCTGCGCTGGCTGGACCTGCTGGGCCGGCCAACGGGGGTCCGGGAGGATGGGTCCCCCCCAAGGGGGGTCCGGGAGGATGGGTCCCCCCCAAAGGGGGTCCGGGAGGACGGGTCCCCCCCAAAGGGGGTCCGGGAGGATGGGTCCCCCCCAAAGGGGGTCCGGGAGGATGGGTCCCCCCCCAAGGGGGGGTCTGGCGGGGGCGCCCCCCCGAGGCCAGCACCGAGCCTCGCGCAGGCAGGTACCACTGTCCGTTCGGTAGAAGAAACCGACGTGACACCACCGGGAGAGTGACCGTTCGCCTCACCGAGCGGGGGAGTGCTCGGCAACGTAACCGGGGGATAGGCCGGGCTGCCCTGCTGATCGGGGCCCTCACCATGCTGGCGCGGGTGATCGGCTTCGGCCGTCAGGTCGTGTTCGCGCACACGGTCCAGGCCTCGTGCCTCGGCACGGCCTACACCACCGCGAACATGGTGCCGAACATCATCTACGACATCGTCATGGGCGGTGCTCTCACCGCCGCGGTGGTGCCGGTGCTCGCGGGCCCGGCGCTGTCCTGGTCCCGGGCACCCGAACCGGGCAGCGCTCCCGTCGCCGGCGCCCCGGCAGACCGCGAGCAGGTACGGCAGACATCCGCCGCGCTACTCAGCTGGACCGTGCTGCTGCTCGTCCCGGTCAGCATCGTGATCGCGGCCGCCGCGGAGCCGCTCATGTCACTGCTGCTCGGCGGAACGCCCGGGTGCCCGCGGCCCAGCATGGTCGTCCTGGGCACGCGGATGCTCGTGATATTCGCGCCGCAGATCCTGCTCTACGGTCTGGCCGTGGTGCTGTACGGGATCTTGCAGGCGCACCGGAAGTTCACCGCCCCCGCGCTGGCTCCCGTGCTGTCCAGCCTGGTCGTCATCGGCACGTACTTCTGGTTCGGCGTCCTGGGGAACGGATACCAGGACATGCTCAGGACGGTACCTGCCGCGGCCTGGATCGTCCTGGCCGTCGGGACTACCGCGGGGGTCGCGACGCTGGTGGCGACCCCGCTCGTCCCGGTGACCCGGCTCCGGCTGCGGCTGCGGCCCACGCTGCGGTTCCCGGCGGGAATCGGCGTGCGGGTCCGTTCCCTGGCCCTGGCCGGCCTCGCGACACTCGTCGCCCAGGACGCCTCGGTGGTGGTCGTGATCGTGCTCGCCAACTCCCGCGGCGGCAGCGGCGCGCTCGTACTCTACAGCTTCGCCTGGGCGGTCTTCTTCGTCCCCTACGCCGTGCTGGCCGTGCCGATCGCGACCAGCGCCTTCCCGGAATTGTCCACCCGGTCTGACCGCTTCGACGCCACCAGCGCCACGTCAACCCGCGCGGTGATACTGGCGTCCTTCCTGGGGGTGGCCGGGATGGTCGGCACGTGCATTCCGCTGGCGCGGGTCTTCCAATCCCACCCCAGCCAGGCGGCGGACGCCCGGCAGCTGGCGATCGCGCTGGCCGCGTTCGCGCCGGGACTGGTCGGGTACGGCCTGACCGCGAACCTGTCCAGGGTGCTGTACGCGGACGGACGCAGCCGTGCCGCCGGCGCGGCGGTCAGCTGCGGCTGGCTGCTCGTGATCGTCGCGGACCTGCTGATCGTGCCGTTCGTACCGCGCTCATCGGTCGTCGGCTGGCTCGGGGCAGGCACCACCATCGGGCTGACCGCCTCCGGCGTGATCCTGTTCGCGCTGGTCCGCCGGTTCCGCGGGCCGGGCGCGCTGCACGGGTCCGCGCGGGCCGGGATCACCGGGCTGGCCGGCGCCCTGGCCGGGGCAGCCGCCGGGCTGGGCGTGTCGGTCGCCGTGCCGGTGAGCGGCTTCCTGCCGAACGTGGCCGTCACGCTGCTCGCCAGCGCGGCCGTGCTCGCGGTCGTCCTCGCGGTCGTGGCGGTGGCCGAGCGGGGGCAGACCGGGGACCTGCGTGCGGTCGTGCGCCGCGTGATCCGGGCATGAAGGTCGCGTTCGTGCTGGCTACCAGCACCGGCGGGACCGGACGGCACGTCAATATGCTTGCGGCCGGGTGCGCGGCCCGGGGACTGTCGGTGCAGGTGTTCGGCCCCGCGCAGACCGATCGCGACTTCGGCTTCAGCGCCAGTCCGGTCAGGTTCGCTCCCGTCCAGATCGCGGACCGGCCGCGGCTGCTCCGGGACCTACGGGCGATCGTCAGGCTGCGCCGTCTCCTCGGCGCCGACCAGCCGGACCTGGTGCACGCGCACGGCCTGCGGGCCGGCGCGCTCAGCGCGATCGCGGTTGCGTTCATCCGGCCGCATCGCCGTGGCCCGGACCATCCTGCCGCATCGCTCGCGCTGATCGTCACCGTGCACAACGCGCCTCCCGCAGGCGGCGTGACCGGCGCGATCTACCGCGTGCTCGAGCTGATCGTCGCGCGCAGCGCCAGCTCGGTGCTGTGCGTATCCCCGGATCTGGAAGCACGGATGCGCGCTGCCGGCGCGCGCCGGGTCGGACGCGCTGTCGTGCCCGCCCCCTTCGTCTCGCTGGCCGCGGCGGGCGTCTCCGCGGAAACGCCCGCCGTCCCCGCCGCGGAATCGCCCGCCGTCTCCGCCGCGGAATCGCCCGCCGTCTCCGCCGCGGAATCGCCCGCCGTCTCCGCCGTGGGAACGCCCGCCGTCCCCGCCATGGGAACGCCTGCCGTTTCCGCCGTGGGAACGTCCGCCGTCCCCGCCGTGGGAACGCCCGCCGTCCCTACCGCGGCGGCACGCGCCGGGAACGGCGCGGATTCACGCCGGCCGGTCGTGCTCGCCGTCGGCAGGCTCGCCGCGCAAAAAGGGTTCGGCGTCCTGCTGGATGCGGCTGTCCTCTGGCGGGACATCCAGCCCGCGCCCCGGCTCGTCATCGCCGGCGAGGGACCGCTCGAGGCGGAGCTGAAAGACCGGGCGGCGTCGCTGGGACTCAGCGTGGAGTTCGCCGGTTCGCGTCCCGACGTGCCCGCGCTGCTGGCCTCCGCCGACGTTTTCGTACTGCCGAGCGCGTGGGAGGGCCAGCCGCTCATCCTCCAGGAGGCGCTGCGGGCCGGCGTGCCGGTCGTGGCCACCCGGGTCGGCGGCATCCCGGAACTCGTCGGCGAGGATGCCGTCGTGCTTGTTCCTCCGGGCGACGCGCGGCGTCTGGCTGACGCGGTGCGCGCGGTGCTCGCCGATCCCGCGCTGGCCGCCCGGCTGCGCCAGGCGGCCTCGGAACGCGCTCACGCCCTGCCCAGCGAAGACCAGGCGGTCGCCGCGGCCCTGGCCGAATACCGCCGCGTCACGGCCGACCGGCCGGCCACCACGTGATCCAGTCGCGCGCGACGCGCCCGGCGAGGTCTTCGAGCAGCGGGCCGGCCTGGCTGCGGCAGCGGGCGAGATCAGGCTCGATGTCGGTGAGGGCGTAAGCCCTGGTGATGCCCGCCGAGCGGAGCTGATCGGCGGTCAGCGAGCACATGCCGGCCACCGCGGTCACCGGCACGTCCGGGGCCACGGCCCCCGTCGCCCGGGCCACCCCGGCCGGCGCCTTGCCGTGCAGGGTCTGGGTGTCAAGCGCGCCCTCGCCCGTGACGACCAGCCGGGCGCCGGCCAGCCGGCGGGCGAACGAGAGCAGCTCCAGCATCAGCTCGATGCCAGGCCGCGCCGTGGCCCCGAGGAAGGCCAGCGCGGCGAAGCCGAGCCCGCCTGCCGCGCCAGCGCCGTGATCGTTCCGCCTGTCCCGGCCGAGGGCCTGCTCGGTCAGGTCCGCCCAGCGGGTGAGCCCGTCCTCAAGGATCCTCACGTCCTCCGCCGACGAGCCCTTCTGCGGCGAGTAGACGGCCGCGGCGCCGGATTCACCGAGCAGCGGGTTGTCCACGTCGGTGGCCATGATGACGTCGATGCCGGCCAGGTCCCGCAGCTCGGACAGGTCGATCCGGCACAGCCGGGCCAGGGCCGCGCCGCCCGGCGGCAGCTCACCTCCAGCCTCATCCAGCAGCCGGGCACCCAGAGCCGTCACCAGGCCCGCCCCGCCGTCGGTGGACGCCACGCCGCCGAGGCCGAGCACGATCCGTTCCGCGCCCATCCTGACGGCCGCGAGGATGAGGTCTCCGACACCGCGGCTGGAGGCGGTCAGCGGCGCGGGCACGGCCCCGGGCAGCCTGTCCAGACCGCACGCCTGCGCGGACTCGATGATGGCGGTCCCCCCACCGAATGCGAACGCCGCGGTGACCGGCCTGCCGGTCGGCCCGCGGACTCCGGTCTCGACGCGGCGGTACCCGGCCGCCTCCGCGGCGTCCACGGTGCCATCGCCGCCGTCCGCGACCGGCACCTGGACGGTCGGCAATCCCGGGCAGGCCCGCTCCAGGCCTGCGGCCACGTGCGCGGCGACCTGGGACGCGGTGAGCGTTCCCTTGAACTTGTCCGGAGCGATCACCACGTGGCTCACCCGGTCAATGAGATCATGGCCGGGCGTTCTGGTCAGGTGATACGGTCAGCCGGTTTCGTCCCACCGGCGTCTGATGGCCGCGAGGCCATCATCGGTCAGCGAGCCATACAGGCGCAGCCTGGCGACGCCGCCGTCGGGGAAGATGTTCAGCCGGACGTGCGTGGCCGGTGCCCCGCCGAGACGGAACCGGTGCGGGGTGTCCGGCAGGAGCCTGACGCGAGGCAGCAGATCGCGCCACCCCGTCTCGTCGGCCAGTGATCCAACGGTAACCCCCGCACCGGCGTCCATGGTCTGCAGCGAGGCCGCGCCGGGCTGGTTGCCCCGGTACCAGGTCGTGTCGATCTCGGCGAGATCGATGACGCCGCGCCCGGCCAGCCGGACGACCAGCCACTCATACCCGGGCTTGCGGCGCCTGCGGGTTTCCCAGCCCTCGTCCATCACCCGCGGCAGCCCGGGGGAGATGACATTGCGTGGCGAGGAGTAGAACTGGTCGCTGCTGGCCGCTATGTCGGCGCCATTCTCCAGTGCCGCCAGGTCGAAGGTGAGCCTTTCCAGCATCGCCGGATCCGGGACCACCTCACCGTGCACATGCAGCCGGGCCACGCCGCCGTCGGGGAAGATGTTCAGCCTGACATGGGTGACCCTGCTCCCGGAGCTCACCTTGAACGCATGCCGGGCGTCACCGGTCAGCAGGCCGCGCGGCACGATCTGCTGCCAGAGACCAGGGCCGGGGCCGGCGGTGAGCTCTTCGGCTGACGGATACCCGCTGACCGAGCACGCGTCCGCCGAGCAGGCCTGCGGGTAGTTGCCGGTGAAGAACGCGGTATCGACCACGATGGAACGCGCGACGCCCGGCACGCCGAGCCGGACGATGACCCAGTCCCGCGCGGAGCGGTCCGGAAGCGTCCCGTCCGGGCCGCGCTGGCGCCTGGTCTCCCATCCGTCGTACACCTGACCCTTCGCGTCATAGCTGTCGGGCACGAACGCGGGCGCGGTCGGCTTGATGAGGTTCTCCTTCGCGGCGAAGAACTCATCACTGGCCGCTACGACCGACCCGCGCAGCCGGAGCAGGTCAGGCAGAAGTTGCTCGTCCATGGCGTATCCCTACCCGCAAAACCCCTTCAGCCCCGGCTCAGCAGCCGGCCAACTGGCTCACCATCCGGCGCTCCGCTCTCAGCCCCGAGCAGCGCCGAACCGCGCAGCCACGCCTGCCGCACCCGTCCGGACAGCGTCTGGCCCGCGTACGGCGTGACGGGGTGCCTGTGCAGCAGCCGCCTCGCGTCCACGACGAAGGCCTGATCCGGATCGAAGGCCACCAGGTCGGCATCATGCCCGAGGGCGATGCGCCCCTTGGCGGGCAGGCCCGCGAGCGCGGCCGGGGCCGTTGCCATCCACCGGGCCACGTCGTCCAGCGTCCGCCCGCGCCGCCGGGCCACGGTCCACACCGCGGACAGGGTGAGCTGCAGCGACGCGATACCCCCCCAGGCCGTGCCGAAGTCGCCCGAGCCGAAGGATTTCAACTCCGGCGGGCACGGCGAGTGATCGGACACCACGCAGTCGATGTCGCCCGATTCGAGCCCGCGCCACAGCGCCTCCCGGTTGGCCGCGTCCCTGATCGGCGGGCAGCACTTGAACTCGGTAGCGCCGTCGGGCACCTGCTCCGACGCGAAGAACAGGTAGTGCGGGCACGTCTCGGCAGACAGCCGGGTACCCGCCGCCCTGGCGCTGGCGATCATGGCCACGCATTCGGCCGCGGACAGGTGCACGATGTGCGCCCGCCCGCCGGTAGCGGCGGCGCCCGCGATCACCTGCTCGATCGCGCGCCGCTCCGCGGCCGGCGGCCTGGACGCCACGAACGAGCCGAAGTCCCGGCCGGCCGCCTCACTGATCTCCGCCGCGTCCTCGGCGTGCGCGATCAGGAGTGCGTCCACCGCGGCCAGCGCGCCCAGGACGGACCGCAGCCCGGCTGGCTCGAGCGGCGCGAACTCGGGCACCCCGGAGTCGAGCAGGAAGCACTTGAACCCGATCACCCCGGCTTCGTGCAGCGGCAGCAGCGAGGCTTCGTTGCCCGGCACCGCCCCGCCCCAGAACGCCACGTCGACCCAGCATTTCCCGGTCGCCGCGGCCCGCTTCTCCTCCAGCGCCGGCACCGAGATCGTGGGAGGCAGCGAGTTCAGCGGCATGTCGCAGATGGTGGTCACCCCGCCGGCCGCGGCCGCGCGGGTGGCGGTCGCGAACCCCTCCCAGTCGGTCCGGCCGGGCTCGTTGACGTGCACGTGGGTATCGACCAGGCCGGGCAGCAGCGCGAGGTCGCCAAGGTCGACGTCCTGGCCGACATCAAGGTGCGCGTCGTATCCGCCGACGGCCGCGATGGCCGGGCCGCTGACCGCCACCGCCGCCGGCCGCGTCCCGCCGGGCAGTACCGTGCGCCGCGACCGGACGACCAGGTCATAGCTCATGCGGGCCTGCCTGTCACTTCCACCCGAAGCTCGCGGAGCTGTCCGCCGGATCGGGCGGCTGGTACTCGCAGCCGATCCAGCCGTGATAGCCCTGCGTCGCGAGCTGCCTGAACAACGCCTCGTAGTCCAGCTCCCCGGTCCCCGGAGCGCCCCGGTCCGGCACGTCGGCGATCTGGATATGCGCGATGTCGCTGGCGTCGCGGGCCAGCACATCCGCCAGGTCCTCGCCCATCCGGCCGAGATGGTACAGGTCGGCCAGGAACGCGATATTGGTGACGCCCCGGGCTCTCACCCCGCTGATGACCGCCAGTGCGCGCTGGCTGGAGACGATCGCGGCGCGAGGGCTGTCGTAGGAGTTCAGCGCCTCTACTACCACGGTGGCCCCGGCCCGGGCGGCGGCCGTCGCGGCGAGCGCGAGGTTCTCCGCGGCCAGTTCGTCCTGCTGCCGCTCGGGCACTCCGGCTGTCCGGTTCCCGTACAGCGCGTTCAGTATCGTGCAGCCGGTGCGTCCCGCGATGCCGACGCAGGCATCGATGTTGTCCCGGAACGCCGCCGATCCGGCCGGCTGCGACAGCAGCCCCCGGTCGCCGGCCGCCATGTCGCCGGCGGCGAAGTTCAGCAAGACCAGCCGCACGCCGGCGTCGCCGAGCGCCCCGACGAAGGCGTCCGCCTCGCGGTCTGCCGGTACGGGTCCGGCGAACGGCCACCAGAACTCCACCGCGGCGAACCCCGCCGCCCGCGCGGCGGCCGGACGCTTCAGGAGCAGCAACTCGGTGAACAAGATCGAGCAGTTGACGTCGAACCTGAGCCCGTAGGTGCGCACAGCCGCCAGTCTGCCATCCTCGGCCGCGCCCGGGCGGACCGCGGGCTCGGACCGGGGCTGCCTGCTGGACCAGACCCGGCGTGTCCGGCGGCGGCCTGATCTGTGGGTTCATGTAGACTTCCCGGCTGCGGCGTTTCTACTGGTACTCGGCCCGAACCGGCCCGATCATGGTGTCGTCCGTTCATCCGCACGCCACACGTTGGTCAGCTTTGCGTCACGGGTGTCCGCTAGAACTAACGACATCACACAGGAAGGGTCAGACTATGCATGTGTTCAGGCTGAGCGGTACCGCCGGGCGCGCCGGCAGGGCGCTGGCGGCTATCGGCGCGGTCACGGCAGTCCTGCTCAGCGTGGTCGCCTTCGCCCTCCCGGCCAGCGCGAAGACGGACCGGCCTACCTACAGCGTGCGCGTTATCTTGTCCGGCAAGGGCCTGCATCACTGGTACACCCGGGCTGGATCCCGCAAGCTGTACCGGGAGCCGCTGACCCAGCCGGACGACATCACGCAGTTCGGCGGCATCCTGTTTACCGGATTCCAGAATGGCGTGGGCCCGCAGGGGCAGGCCAGCACGGACGGCAATCGCGACAGCACGATCATGGAGTTCAGCCAGGGCGGCTTCGTGATCAGGCAGTGGGACATCCGGGGCAAGTGCGACGGGCTGACCGCCAATCCGGCGACCGGGCTGGTCGTGGCCACGGTCAACGAGGACGCGCACTCCAGCCTGTACACCATCAACCCGTTCACCGGCCAGGTCGTGCACTACTTCTACAACAGGCCGCTGCCGCACAACGGCGGCACCGACGCGATCTCCTTCTACCGCGGCCTGATGCTGATCAGCGCGTCGGCGCCGGGTACCACCGGGGCGGCGGCGCCGCAGCCCTACTACCCGGCGGTGTACTCGGTGACGCTGAACCGGTTCAACCGGGTGGCGTATATCAGGGCGCTGTTCTACGACGAGTCTCACGCGACCGCCGCGAACGGCCCGCACTTCGGCCAGCCGGTCAAGCTGGGTCTGACCGACCCCGACTCGAATGAGGTCGTGCCGGGATTCGAGTCCAGGTTCGCCGGCGATTTCATGCTCACCAGCCAGGGAGACAAACAGCAGATCTACGTGCACGGCGCGGGCTCCCGGCATCAGCACCTGTGGGTTCTTGGCCTGTCGCAGTCGGTCGACGACACCGCCTGGGCCACGTCCTGGAACGGAGCCCTCTATGCCGCCGACCACGATGGCGACACCATCGACAGGATCTCCGGCTTGTTCTGGCCGGGTATCGCGTTCGTCGCCGTGACCCCCTGCGACGCGAACAACGCTCCCGCCACCTGCCCGGCGCCCGGGTTCCCGGCCAACTACCTCGGCCAGCTGAACATGTTCACTGGCCGGATCACCCCGGTGTCCCTCCGCGGCCCGCGCCTCGAGCCTCAGGGGATGATCTTCGTCGCCTTCTGACGGTCCTGTCGGCCGGCCTGGTCACCGGCCCGGGACATTTCCGCCGCGAGTCAGGTACGCCCGCCCGTCCGACCGGGCTCAGCTGTCCGCGGCGCGACGACTGAGGTAGTCGCGCCAGCCGCCGAAGCGGGTGATGTCGGTGAGGTCGTCCATCGGCGGGCGCTGGCGGCGCAGGGTCATGCCCAGCGCGGCTGTCCCGTCGGCGAGCTTGATCACGCCCAGCTCGAGCTCGGGCGGCTCGGCCGGGAGGAGATCATCACGCAGCACGTCGAGCGGCAGGTCGTAGACCTCGCCCGCGATGGCGGCCCCGGCAGCCCCTGGTCCCGCGCCCTCTTCGGCGAGCTGCAGGGCGGGATACCGGTCCCCCACGGAATAGAGCCGGTAGAGGGGGGCGGTGCTGGTCTCGGCGACCAGCGGAGCACCCCGCAGCAGATGATGCAGCGAGCCACCTCGCATCCCGCCGCCGTTGAGGAACATGTACGGCATGCCGTCACGTCCCCGCGGTATTTCCCCGGGGGGACGAACCCCGAAGCCTCCCGGGGTCCCCCCGTTCCCGGGGAGACCCATCCCCCCGGGACCTCCCGTGCCGGATCCCCCTGGGCAGGCCCCCGCGGCCCTGGCCCGCGATGTGCTCGGGACGGACCGGGACGCGAGCCAGCTCCAGGCCGGTAGCAGCTCGGATGGCGGCGACCACCGCGGGCGTCGATGAGATCGTCGGCGCCTCGCCCACGCCGCGCAGGCCATACGGGGCATGTGGGTCGGCGAGCTCGAGCACGTCGAGCCGCACCGGCGGCATGTCGAGGATGGTGGGGATCAGGTAGTCGGTGAAGGACGGGTTCCTGACCACGCCGTCCGTCACCTGGATCTCCTCCATGACGGCCAGGCCCAGACCCTGGGCGATACCCCCGTGGATCTGGCCCTCGACCGCCTGGGGGTTCATCGCCTTGCCGACATCCTGCGCGGTCGCGATCTCCACCACCTTGACCAGGCCGAGTTCGGTGTCCACGTCGACGACGGCGCGGTGCGCGGCGAATGCGTACTGCACATGCGCCTGGCCCTGGCCTGTTTCGGGGTCCAGCGGATGCGTGGGCCGGTGCCGCCAGGTCACCGTCTGCTCGGCCGGCTCACCGAGCAACTCGGCCAGGTCGGGCGCCTCCGCGCCTCCCGCCCAGCTCCCCGGCCGTCGCGAATCCCCGCTCCCGTCGGCCCGCCGGACCAGCTGCTCGCGTACCGCCTGGCAGGCGGCCCGCACCGCGCCGCCGGTCACGTAGGTCTGCCGGGACGCGGACGAGGAACCCGCGCTGCCGATGGAGGTGTCGGCGGGCAGGATCACCACCCGCTGCACGCCGAGCTCGGTCCTGGCGATCTGGGTCAGCACGGTGACCAGGCCCTGGCCGACCTCGGCGGCGGCGGTCTGCACCTGCACGGTCGGCTCGCCTCCGACCAGCTCGAGCCGCACCCTGGCCGTGGAGTAGTCGTCGAAGCCCTCGGAGAAGCAGATGTTCTTGATCCCGAGCGCGTACCCGACGCCGCGCACCACGCCCTCGCCGTGCGTGGTATTGGACACCCCTCCGGGCAGGGTGCGCAGGTCGCGTTGCTGAGGCTCCGCCGGCGGGGCGGGCGGCAGCGGCCGGGCTCTCACCAGCTGCAGTATGTCCGCGACCGGCGCCGCCGAGTCCACCACCTGGCCAGTGGGCATCACCGACCCTTCGCGCATCGCGTTCTCGACGCGGAGCTCGACGGGGTCCATGCCCAAGGCGGCGGCGAGCTTGTCCATCTGGGCCTCGTAGGCGAAGCAGGCCTGGACCGCGCCGAACCCGCGCATCGCGCCGCACGGCGGGTTGTTCGTGTAGACGGCGTAGCAGTCCATCTCGACGTGGGGCACCTCGTAGGGGCCGATCCCGAGGGTCGCCGCGTTGGCCGCGACGGCGGGGGAGCTTGATGCGTACGCGCCGCCGTCCAGGACGATGTCCGCCTTGACGTAGACCAGCCGGCCGTCGGCCGTGCTGCCGTGCTCGTACCGGAGCGAGGCCGGGTGCCGGTGCACGTGACCGAAGAACGACTCTTCCCGCGAGTACACCATCTTGATCGGCTTGCCCGTGCGCAGCGCGAGCAGGCAGGCGTGAATCTGCATCGACAGGTCTTCCCTGGCGCCGAAAGCCCCGCCGACGCCCGACAAGGTCATGCGCACCTTGTCCGCGGGCAGGCCGAGGCTCGCCGCGACCTGGCCCTGGTCCACGTGCAGCCACTGGGTCGCCACGAACAGGTCGACGCCGCCGTCCTCGGCGGGCACCGCCAGGCCGGATTCCGGGCCGAGGAACGCCTGATCCTGCATGCCGACCTGGTACTCGCCCCGGACCACGACGTCCGCCTGCGTATCCGGGCGTCCCTTGCGGATCCGCACGTGGCGGACCAGGTTGCCGCCGTCGTGCAGGGCGGGGGCGCCCGGCGCCAGCGCCGCGCGCGCGTCGGTCAGCGGCGGGAGCACCCGGTAGTCGGCGGTGATCCTGGCCACCGCCCGGCGGGCCACCTCCGGATGGTCGGCCGCGACCAGCGCCACCGGCTCTCCCTGGTACCTGACCTGGTCGGAAGCGAGTACTGGCTGGTCAGAATGCTCAAGCCCGTAGGTCTTCTGCCCCGGCACGTCGTCGTGGGTCAGCACGGCGGCGACCCCGGGCGTGGCCAGCGCCCCGGTGATGTCGAGCCCCGTGATCAGGGCCCGGGGATACGGGCTGCGCAGCGTGGCGCCCCACAGCATGCCGTCCAGCCAGAGGTCGGAGGAGTACGCGAACTCGCCGGTCACCTTCTGCCTGCCGTCCGGACGCTCGGGGTTGTCACCCACTCCGCCGCGCAGGCCGGGCGCGGTCCGCGTGGTGGTCGCCGGATCCGTAATGCTCGTCATCGGCCTGTTCCCAGGCGAAGCCGCGCAGCCCGGACGTCGCGGGCCGCCCTGGTCACGTCGGCGGTGCGGAGCTCGCCGCGTTCGACCACGGGCGCGCCCCCGACCAGGAGGAGCTCAAGCGGCGCGGGCGGCCCGAAGACGAGCGCGGCTACCGGGTCGCCCCCGGGCTGTCCGTTCAGTCCGTGCGCCACGGCGTCGTGCGCGAGCGTATCGACCCGCCACACTGCGATATCCGCGAGCATGCCCGGCCGCAGCGCGCCGATCTCGTCGGCCCGGCCCAGGCAGCTCGCGCCGCCACGGGTCCCGATCCACAGCGCCTGCCGCGCGGTCAGCGCGGCCGGGCCCCGGGAGTCCCTGAGCCTGGCGGCCAGCAGCGCCTGGCGCAGCTCGCCAGCCAGTGACGTGCCTTCGCTCGAGGCGGGCCCGTCGACTCCGAGGCCGACCGCGGCGCCGGCGCGCAGCAGCTGGCGGACGGGGGCGATGCCCGCGCCCAGCCGCGCGTTCGAGCTCGGGCAGTGCGCGACCGACGTGCCGGTGGCGGCGAACCGCTTCACCGCCGGCTCGTCCAGGTGCACGCAATGCGCCAGCCAGACATCCGCGCCGAGCCAGCCGAGGTCGTCGGCGTACTCAGCGGGCGTGACGCCGAGCGTCTGCCGGCAGAACGCGTCTTCCTCGCGGGTTTCCGCGAGATGCGTGTGCATCCGGACGCCCAGTTCGCGGGCCAGTTCGGCCATCTCGCGCATGAGCCTGGAGGTGACTGAGAACGGGGAGCACGGTGCCACCGCCACCCGCACCATGGCGCCGGGGGAGGGATCGTGGAACCGGCGTACCGCGTCGGCGGTCGCGGCGAGCGCGGCGTCGGTGTCCTCGACGATCTCGTCCGGCGGCAGGCCGCCGGCGGACCGGCCGAGATCCATCGAACCCCGGCAGGGATGGAAGCGCAGGCCGACGGTCGTAGCGGCGGTGATCTCCGCCTCCAGCGCGTCCTGCGCCGCGCCCCCGCCGACCCGCCCGGCGCGGCCGGCGGCTGGCCCGCCGCCCGGCGGGAAGATGTAGTGGTGGTCGGTGCTCGTGGTGCACCCGGACAGGGCCAGCCAGGCCAGCCCCGCGGTGGCTGCCGCGTTGACCTGCGCGGGGTCGATCCGTGCCCAGACCGGGTACAGCTCGGTGAGCCAGTCGAACAGGACGGACTGCTGCGCCATGCCCTGAGTGAGCCACTGGTACAGGTGATGGTGCGTGTTGATCAGGCCCGGAGTGGCCAGGCAGCCGGTGCCATCGAGGACGCGGGCCCCGTCCCTTTCCGTCGCGGACGCTCGGCCCTCGCCCACGGCGGCGATGCGCCCGCCGGTCACCACGATGTGGCCGCTGCGGTACTCGGTGCCGTCGTCGTCGTGCTGCGGGCCGTCCATCGTCGCGATCGCGCAGTTCTCCAGCACCACCGCCCCGGACCCGCTGCCCCCGACCCGGGCCGTCATGCGGGGTCCCCGGCCATGCGCGCGGCGGCCAGCCGCACGGCGTCCAGGATCTTCTCGTACCCCGTGCACCGGCACAGGTTGCCGGCCAGCGCCTCGCGGATGTCCGGGTCGGCGGGTACTCCGGCGGAACGGCGCAGCAAGTCATGCACCTGCATGATCAGCCCGGGGGTGCAGAACCCGCACTGCACGGCGCCCGCGTCGATGAACGCCTGCTGCACCGGATGCAGTCTTTCCCGCCCCGCCGGTGTGCTCGCGGCCTTCCCCCCGGCCAGTCCCTCGACCGTGACCACCTCGCGGCCCGCCGCCTGGCCGGCCGCGACCAGGCACGCGCACACCGGCACATCGTCCAGCAAGACCGTGCAAGACCCGCATTCGCCCTGTTCGCAGGCGTTCTTCGAGCCGGGGAGGGCGAGCCGCTCGCGGAGCACGAACAGCAGGCTCTCGCCCTCCCACACGTCATCGGCGGTCGCCGGCTCGCCGTTGACCGTCATCGTCACCCGCATCGCCGCGCCTCCGTCCCGCGCCTCATGGCTGATCCTGCCGGTATGAATCCCAGGCCCAGGCCAGGGTGCGGCGGGCCAGCACGGACAGGGCGTGCCGGCGATAGGCCGCCGTGCCGCGCACGTCGTCGATGGGCCGCGCTGCCGCCGCGACCAGCTCGCCGAACCGCTGGCTGACCCGGTCCGGCAGGTCAGCCCCCGACTCCCACAGCCCCGACCCGGCTAGCGCGGCGTCCAGGAATTCCTCGGCAGCCTGGGCACGCAGCGGCGTCGGCCCAGCCGACCCGATGCCGGTACCTACGGTGTTGGCCCGGCCAGGAGGGTTCGCAGGGATGGGTCCCCAAGGAGGGTCCGGGGGGACGGGTCCCCCCGAGCGGGGGGGTCTGGGGGGGTCGTCCCCCCCAAGGGGGGTCCGGGGGGATGGGTCCCCTCGGTCATGGGGGGGTCTGGGAGGGTCGTCCCCCCCAAGGGGGGTCCGGGGGGATGGGTCCCCTCGGTCATGGGGGGGTCTGGGGGGGTCGTCCCCCCCAAGGGGGGTCCGGGGGGATGGGTCCCCTCGGTCATGGGGGGGGCTGGGGGGGTCGTCCCCCCGAGGC